>Ga0265298_10000142_pt1 | contig 107091 bp, 92 predicted proteins | sample AusTroGonzalo_MG_3_FD_193486 | JGI IMG/M metagenome (GOLD analysis project Ga0265298, IMG submission 193486) | Bovine rumen microbial communities from tropical cattle in Woodstock, Queensland, Australia - Gonzalo_01 | ecosystem: Host-associated > Mammals > Digestive system > Stomach > Rumen ...
ATAAGCAAAAATAGCTATGTCGGGATTGTTGGTTTGATTGAGTTGGTGTTTGGGAGAAACATACTCCAAAATGACATCACCTCCGGCAAAAATACCACTATTGAAGCCTTCTCCCGAGGGATTATCTTCGTGGGTATAGGGACCATAAATCAAGCTTTTGTCCTCATTGTAAGCGAAAAACTGTGCACCTTCGGGCAACATGAAGCGTTCGAATAATACAGCGCAACCCAGTGCTTTGTTGTTATGCAATTTGAGACGCCAAATGTCATAGCCGTTGTCGGTAGTTTCCCAAATACCTGCATTGTCTGTAGTCAGTTGCAATGGCACAATTATACTTACCTTTAAGGGAGTGCCGTCTTTAATGGAAGTTTCTGCTTTAGCTTGTAGTTTAGCTAAATCTGGAGTGGCTACGTCATATTGTGGCACCACTGCTTCAGAGAGTTGGCTGACCGCACTTTGGGGCAAAACACCTTTGTTTACCTGAGCAAAAGTTGTTTGACACAGAGTTATTAACAATGTCAGCAAAGAGATTGAGATTAATTTTTTCATAGGACTTAGTGTTACTTATAATATTAAATTCTATATCTATTTTTTGAGAGTGCAAATTTATAACTTTTTTTTGATTTTTCGCAGGTCATGTCAAAATATTCAATTTTTTTGTATTTTTGCAGGGTCATTCGCAAGCGACAAATTTTAGATTTAATGATTGTCGCGAAGGTGCGGACAATAATCAATAAATTTTTCGTAAAAACAAAATTACCAAATTCTTATCCTAACTTTTTATGGACGATACTTTGTCAAATAAATCAAAAAGAAAGCGTATTTCTGTGCCCGGAACTGGACCTGTCGCTACCTCAAATGTAAAGAAAATTTCCAATGTCATACCGATCAGTGATAAACCGCAGGCAGAGGCCTCATCGGCTGTGGAAAAAGAAAATAAAGCTGCCCAGACAGCAGAAGTTTTTTATTCTGAGTCTGCTGAGCCAGCGGTGAAAGAAGCCCCTGAGTCGGTGGCTCCGGAGAAAAAAGCTCGCAAAACGAAAGAAGGTAAATCTAAAAGGATAACAAAGACAACAGCCAGTCAAATTGATATGGATTTGATAGACGACAATGTGGAGGTAGCAAGCTTGAAAAACTTTTCAAGTGAGTCGCCAGAGGAACAGAAGAGAGGAAAAAAGAAGAAGACTTCTTTGAAGAAGAACAAAGTGTCAGAGGTTAAGGAGGAGGAAAAAGACCTTTTGTTACTGAATGATATTTTGTTGGATGACGAGTCTTTTGTCGATGTCGAAAAGCCCAAACAGGAGCCTATGCAGGAAGTGAAACCTGAGACTCCTATAGAAAGTCCTGAAGTGGAGAAAAAGGCGGAAGCTAAAACCAATCCTGAGCCGGTGAAGCCTGTTTCGGTGTATAACGAGCAGTGGGGAATTGTGTCCAATGCCATTTATGACGGTACTGTGACCGCTGAAGGTGTGTTGGAAATCAATCCCGACAACTCATGCGGTTTCTTACGCTCGTCAGACTATAATTATTTGTCGTCACCTGATGATATATATGTATCGCCTTCTCAAATTAAGCTGTTTGGATTGAAAAACGGGGATACCATTAAGGGAACTATACGTCCACCTAAAGAAGGCGAGAAATTCTTCCCGCTCACTAAAATCGAAAGAATCAACGGTTGCAACCCCGAGGATATTCGCGACAGGGTGCCGTTTGATTACCTGACACCTATGTTTCCTGATCAGAAAATCAGACTGACAGGTCATCAGGGAGAGAGTTTGAGCACTAGAATCATCGACTTGTTTGCGCCTATTGGTAAGGGACAGCGTGGTTTAATTGTGGCTCAGCCCAAAACTGGTAAGACGGTGTTGCTGAAAGAAATTGCCAATGCTATTGCTGCCAATCATCCAGAGATCTATTTGATAGTATTGTTGATTGACGAGCGCCCCGAAGAGGTGACCGACATGCAACGTAGCGTTAATGCTGAGGTGATTTCTTCCACTTTTGACGAGCCGGCAGAGCGTCATGTTCGTATTGCCAATATGGTGCTCGAGAAAGCGAAACGTATGGTGGAATGCGGACAGGATGTGTGCATTTTGCTTGATTCCATTACTCGTCTGGCCAGAGCGTTCAACACGATGGCTCCTGCCTCGGGTAAGGTGTTGTCGGGTGGTGTGGAAGCCAATGCCCTGCAAAAGCCCAAACGTTTCTTTGGTGCTGCCCGTAATATCGAAAATGGAGGCTCTCTAACCATCATCTCCACGGCGCTGATTGAAACTGGTTCGCGTATGGATGAAGTTATTTTTGAGGAATTCAAGGGTACTGGTAATATGGAACTGCAGTTGGATAGAAAACTGTCTAATAAGCGTATCTATCCTGCAGTGGATATTGTGGCTTCAAGCACACGTCGCGATGACCTGTTGCAGCCTCAAGAGGTGCTGCAGAAAGTATGGATATTGCGAAACCACTTGGCCGATATGACAACCTTGGAAGCGATGACTTTCTTGAAAGAAAAGATGCAATATACTCGTAGCAACGAGGAATTTCTGATCTCGATGAATGGTTAAAATGTGGGTTAGCGCGTAAGTTGGCGGAACAGCTCTTCCATTTCCAGGTTGGTGGCGCGTTCCTCCTGGCGTTTGAAACCCATCTTTTCCGTCATCTTGCGGATGTCGTCGATTTTGGCGTCGGCCACGATTTTTCCCTTGTTGATGATGATGATACGGTCGCACACAGCCTCCACTTCCTGCATGATATGGGTGGAGAGGAGCACCGTTTTAGTCTTGCCACATCGCTTGATGAGCTCTCGGATTTCCAACAACTGGTTGGGATCCAGACCCGTAGTGGGTTCATCCAGAATCAGCACCTCGGGGTCATGGATGAGCGCTTGGGCGATGCCCACACGCTGCTTATAGCCTCGCGACAAAGCCCCTATCTTTTTGTGCATCTCTGGAGACAGCCCCGTGATTTCGATGATGTGGTCAACCCGTTCCTTTTTGTTTTTCAGCTGATGGATACCTGCAATGAATTCCAGGAATTCCCGCACATACATATCGTAGTACAGAGGGTTGGCTTCCGAAAGGTAGCCTACTTTCTTGCGTAGTTCCAGTGAGTCGTTCCAAATGTCCAAACCGCATACCTCCACATCGCCTTTAGTGGGGGGAATAAAGGAGGTGATAATTTTCATCATGGTGGATTTGCCGGCCCCGTTGGGACCTAAGAAACCCACAATCTCTCCTTTTTTGATTTCAAAACTGACATCGTCTAAAGCATATTGCGTGCCAAAAACCTTTGAAACATGGTGAACTGCGATGGACATGATAGTTGTAGTTTGGTTATGTGTATGTGCTTACGTTATCGGAACGCAAAAATACAAAAATTTTCCATATTTTGAAAAGTATAGAACAAGTGTGGATATTTTTTGTATCTTTGCAATTTATATTGTGAATAATACTATAAGTTATGAAGAAACTGATTTTTGTACTACTTGGTGTGATTGCATTGGTGTCAAATTCTTGTGATGATAAATCCGGCAAATATGCTACCCAACTGTTTACTTATTCCCAAATGGAGAGTGCGTTTACAGATTGTCTGTCGATAGCTATCGACTATGCGGTAGAATGCCTATGCCCTGAGGATGAGTTGGATTATGCCTTGGGCTATGGCTTTTATGAATACGAAGATGAAAGTTATCGCATATACCTGCCTCTGGCAGCCCGTGGCATTGTGGACAGTCTCACTGCCCACGGTCAAGGGGCTTTGATTGACACGATGGTGCTACATATCAATCGTGCGGCCGAGGCCAGCGGAAGCGCCATCACCAATGCTTTTTCGTCTGCTCTCGATGGTTTGACCTACGTCAATCATCAAAGCTATATGAACACTTCCACCAGCGATGCTTTGACCCAATATTTCAAAACCCAGTGTGGTGTTCAAATAAGTCAGTCGTTGCTGGCTCCTGTTCAGGTGAAGTTGAACGAGAAAGGGGTGATGACCGAGTGGAACCAAATTTTGGCCATATACTACACTTATAATCCTCAGCCGGTGTCTATCGATTTGAACAGCTATGTCACCAACCAGATAGTGGATGCAGTCTTTTCGGAGATGGGTGTGGCGGAAGGTTATATACGCTCGGATGACTCTTGGCAGACTACCGACATTTTGGCTCTTATATTTGGAATGGATGATTATGAATAGCTAAAAACATAGAAAGTGAAGGCAGAAAGAATAGCAGTTGTTTTGGTGCTTTGTCTTTTGAGTCTGACCTTGTCGGCTCAGCGTTTCGTGACGCCAAACGAAGCCAGGATAGCTGCTATACATTATATGTCCCAAAGATTCGGTTCTCAGCAATATGTGAAAGACAAGGTGCTGGCGGTACACGAGTTGAAGAAAAACGGGCATACTCTGATTTATGAGGTGTTGTTTGACAACAATACCTCTGTTTTGTTATCAGGGGTAAAAAGTTGTAAGGCCATCGTCGGCTATCGTTTCAAAACGGGAGGAGTGTCGGTCTTGAACCAGTCGGAGGAGGTGGTTTCTCCGGGCATGAATATCTTTTTGGAGAAATGCTGCGCTCAGATTACCTATGCCATTGAGCAGCTAGAGCATAAAAACTGGGAGAGTAGCGAATGGAAATCCTTGCTAAAACCGACAGCGGGAGAGATTTCTAGCTCTAAGTGCGGGGTGTATGGTCCGCTGTTGACTAGCGCTTGGGGACAGACGCGGGCTTACCCCAAGGTATGCGACGGATATAACTACTTTGTGAAAGAGACTATTTCACAGTGCAAATGTTCAAGCATCAGCAAGTGTCCAGCAGGTTGCGTGGCGGTAGCCATGGGCCAGATTATGCGCTATTGGCAGTATCCGCTCAAGTCTCCTTATACGAGTGAAAATTATGACTGGTCTAATATGACGGATACGCTGAAAGCCCATTCGCCCCACTTCGAGAAAGAGCGCAAGGCTATTGCACGTCTGCTGCGCGATTGTGGCGAATCGGCTGAAATGCAGTATTGCTATGCGCCTAAGCGTTATGGCTGCCAGTCGTTTGCATGGCCCATGAAGGCTTGTGACGGTTTCGTCAACAAATTTGACTACAGTGGCAATGCCGAGCGGAAGTTGCGATCCAGCACCAGCACAAAGAGTTGGAAGGCCATGATTATCGACAACGTTAAGCGTGGCTTCCCGGTGCTCTATGCCAGTGCGTCGCTCAATGTAAAGGATTTTGCCGAATGTGGTCACGCCTATGTGTGTGACGGCTATAACGAGCAAACCGACATGTTTCATTTCAACTGGGGCTATGACGGCGAGGCTGACGGCTGGTATACTTTGGATAACCTGGTCATCAGATTGTCCAAACAGTTGTACAATTGGAATCATTTTGAAAGAATGATCATCAATATTTACCCTTCCTATTTGGAAAATGTCAAAGATGTGATGTTTGATGTAAGGGTGGTGGAAAATAAGCAGTAAAAACAAAAACAATCATGGGAAAATTTGTAATTCAGGGTGGCAGGTCTTTACAGGGGGAAATCATTCCCCAGGGCGCCAAAAACGAGGCGTTGCAGGTGCTGTGTGCCGTGTTGCTGACGGATGAGCCGGTGGTGATTTCCAATATTCCTGTTATCCGCGATGTGCGGCGACTCATGGAGATCTTATCGGCAATGGGGGTGGAGATTACGCCTATAACTTCCGATACCTACAAGTTCCAAGCCAAGAAAATTGATTTGGATTACCTGAAGACCCCCGAGTTTATCCAGCTGTCGGGAGCCATTCGTGCCTCTATCATGATTCTGGGTCCGCTTTTGGGCCGTTTCGGCAAGGCTTATTCTGCCAAACCCGGTGGCGATAAAATCGGTCGCCGTCCCTTAACCACCCATTTCGAGGGCTTTGCCAACTTGGGGGCCAAGGTGGAGCTGACGGATAACAATATCTACGAGTTGTCTGCCAATCCTCTGAAGGGCACCTATATGCTGTTGAACGAGGCTTCTGTAACCGGTACTGCCAATATTGTGATGGCAGCGGTGAGGGCCAAAGGCACCACTACCATTTTCAATGCCGCCTGTGAGCCTTACTTGTATCAATTATGCACGATGTTGAACAAGATGGGCGCTAAAATCAGCGGTATCGGTTCCAACCTGCTGACCATTGAAGGGGTCGGCGAACTGTATGGCTGTGAGCACCGTATCCTACCCGATATGATTGAGGTGGGCAGCTTTATGGGTATGGCTGCCATCACTGGTTCTGAGATTACCATCAAGGATTGTGCCGTAAAGCATTTGGGCATCATCCCTTACACCTTCTCCAAACTGGGAGTCCGCTTCAAAATCAAGGGTGATGATATCTATATTCCCAAACACAAGGAATACGAGATAGAAACCAATATGGACGGCTCTATCCTGACCATTGCGGATGCTCCCTGGCCGGGCTTTACCCCCGACTTGATTAGTATTGCGCTGGTGACTGCCATTCAGGCCAAAGGTAGTGTGCTGATACATCAGAAGATGTTCGAGAGCCGTTTGTTCTTTGTAGATAAACTGCAGGAGATGGGAGCGCAGATCATTCTCTGCGATCCGCACCGTGCTACGGTGGTGGGTTTGAACCACAAGTACCGACTGCGTGCCACCACCATGGCTTCGCCCGATATTCGTGCGGGTGTGGCCCTGCTGATTGCCGCTCTGTCGGCCGAAGGCACCAGCATCATCCAGAATGTGGAGCAGATTGACCGCGGTTATCAAAATATTGTGGAGCGACTGAATGCGCTGGGCGCTAAAATTGTGAGGGAAAGTTAATCTTAAGCTGTTATGATTAGAAGATTCATCGAGACATTTGGCGAGTATTTCATGTTCCTGGGCAAGGTGTTTACCAAGCCTGCCAAGTGGAATGTCTTCTCACGGAAGCTCATCTACGAGATGGATGCCATGGGAATTGGCTCCCTGTTGATTGTCTGTATTGTATCCATTACCCTGGGAAGCGTTATCACCATGCAAACCGCCATGCAGATCGAGAGCAACTGGATTCCCAAGTGGTGTGTGGGCTATATCGTGAAGACCACTGCGGTGATGGAGCTTTGTCCCACCATCATCAGCTTGTTGCTGGTGGGTAATTTGGGTTCGCGTATTACGGCTGAAATCGGTAGTATGCGGGTAACCGAGCAGATTGACGCCTTGGAGGTGATGGGTATCAACCCTGCCTCTTACTTGGTGTTGCCCAAGATTATTGCCGCCGTCATCATGATACCGGTGCTGATTATTGTCAGTATCTTCTTTGCCCTGTTGGGTGGTTATGTGACGGTGTTGTTGACCGGTTCGGTCTCCACCTACGATTTTGTGGACGGTATGACCTCCTTCTTCCGCATGTATGATATCTTCTATGCCCTGACGAAAACATTCGTGTTTGCTTTTGTCATTTCTTCTATATCAGCCTTCTATGGCTATAGAATTGATGGCGGCGCCTTAGAGTTGGGTCAGGCCAGTACAATGGGAATTGTGGTGGCCAGCTTTGTGATATTGATACTCAATATGGTGATTACGCAGATTATGCTTTAATGGATAAGGAGGAAGAAGTATGATTGAAGTAAAGAATGTTTCCAAATATTTCGGTGAGAAGCAGGTGCTGAAAAACATCACCACGCAGTTTGAAGAGGGCAAGGTCAACCTGATTATCGGTCGTTCCGGTTCGGGTAAGACGGTGATGATGAAATGCCTGGTGGGGCTTCATACCCCCGACGAGGGCGAGATTCTGTATAACGACCGTGTATTCCGCCGCCTGTCGGAAAGCGAAAAGCGTGAGTTGCGTGCCGATATGGGGATGGTGTTCCAGGGAGCGGCTTTGTTCGATTCCATGACCATCGAAGAGAATGTGCGTTTTCCCTTGGACATGTTGAAGGATATGGACTATGCAGAGAAAATCGAAAGGGTGAATTTCTGCCTGAAACGTGTGGATTTGGAGAATACCAACAAATTGTTTCCCGACGAGTTGAGTGGGGGTATGAAAAAGCGTGCTGCCATTGCCCGTGCCATTGCCTGCAATCCCAAATACCTGTTTTGTGATGAGCCCAACTCGGGTTTGGACCCCAAAACTTCGCTGATTATCGATGATTTGATTTACGACATCACCCATGAGTTCGGCATCACCACGGTGGTGAATACCCACGACCTGAACTCTGTGATTACCATAGGAGAAACCATCTCTTATATTTATGAGGGCAATTTGGCCTGGGTGGGCACCATGAATAATGTGCTCACCTCCGATAATAAGCTGTTGAACGATTTCATCTATGCCCAACCGCTGACCCAGCGCATCCGCCAAAACTCCAATTAATTCTTTGAACGTTAAAGTTAACCTTAACCAAAACCAAAACCAAAACCAAAACCTTGAACTTCTTGAACTCTTTAACCTTTAACCTATAACCTATAACCTATAACCTATAACCTATAACCTTTACGACCTCGTATGAACTGGATAGACATACTGATACTGATTCCTGCCGCGTGGTATGCTTACAAGGGCCTGAAAAACGGACTGGTCTATGAGTTGGCATCTATTGTGGCATTGATTCTTGGGGTATGGGCCACGGTGCATTATTCCGATGTGCTGGCGGCGCGCATGGGCGAGGGACAGGTCTATAAGATTATCGCTTTCGCGGGTATCTTTATTGCCACCTTGGTATTGGTACACTTTGCCGGCAAATTGGTGGAGAAGGTCATCAAACTGATGATTCCGGGCTTCTTCAACAACCTGGCGGGACTCTTGTTCGGGGTGGCCAAGGTGGTGATAGTCTTCAGCGTACTTATTATTTTTGTTAACAAGGTGGATACGAAGTCGGTGATACTCAAAGATAAAGCCAAAACAGGCTCGTTTACCTACAAATATGTGGAGCCCGTCGCCCCATTCCTCACCAACTGGATTACAGAGCATAAAAGCCATGAGTCGGATGAAAGCTAACGAACAACTCTTGAAAGACCTCCTGCAACAATTTGTCAATAAATCGGGAAGAAAGCAGATTTATGACGAGCGTCGTGTATTGACCCTTTGGCCGGAGGTGATGGAAGCCAATATAGTGCAAAACACCCAATGCAAGGACATCAAAAAGGGGGTGCTGATGGTGAAGGTTTTCAATGCGGCGTTGAGGTTCGAGCTGATGGCCCGCAAGAGCGAAATCATCCGCCAGCTCAACGACAATTTGGGTGTGGATGCCGTGAAGGATGTGATGTTTGTACTCTGATAAAACGACAGATGATGGCATATACAGAAAGAGAAATAAGAGACATTGTGGCCTCGCAGCGCAGGTTTTTTCGCACGGGAGTCACCCTTCCCGTGAAGTGGAGAATACAGCAACTCAAGAAATTAAAGGCAGCCGTAATAGCGCATGCCCACGAATTTGAGGATGCCTTGGCTGCCGACCTTGGCCGAAGTAGGGTGGAGGCCTACCTTTGTGATGTAGCTCCTACGGTCATGGAAATCAACGAAATCATCCGTGGTCTGCGTCGCTGGGCGCGCCCCGAGCGGCATTACAGCGGAATGATGTGCTTTCCCAGCATAGTTACCAAGGTGTACAAGATGCCTTACGGGGTATCGATGGTCATCAGTCCCTTCAATTTCCCCATTTTGCTCACCATCGGGGTGGTGGCGGCAGCCATTTGTGGAGGCAACACGGTGGTGGTTAAGTCCAGCTCCAAGTCGGCGGCTTGCACTGCTGTGCTCAAGCGCTTTTTTGCTGAGGTGTTTCCACCCGAGTATATCACCTTGATTGATGGCGGGCATGAGGTGGCCGATATGTGCCTAGCCCAGCGTTTCGACAAGATTTTCTATACGGGCTCGCCAGCGGTGGGTAAGCATGTGTTGGCCGAGGCAGCTAAAAATTTGACTCCTGTGGCCTTGGAGTTGGGAGGTGAGACTGGCAACTGGTGTGTGGTGCGCAAGGATGCTGATCTGAAGGATGCCGCCCACAAGATTGCTTTTTTCAAGCTACTCAATGCAGGTCAGATATGTATCAACATCAACCAGCTGGCGGTGGCCCAAGAGGTGGTAGAGCCTTTCTTGGAGGAACTGAAACGCGCTTATCTGTCGCTGATAGGCGAGCAGGCGGTGGATAACCCCGAATATCCCAAGCTGATCAATGAGGCGGCTTACGACAAGTGTGTCAAGTTGGCCGATGAACACCGCGACCGCATCATTTTTGGTGGGGTAGGCCAGCGCGAGTCCTTGCGTTATGCGCCCACCATCATCTATCCTGTAACTATCAACGAGCCTATTGTGCAGCACGAGTTGTTCAACCCTTTGCTGCCGGTGGTACCTTTCCCCGATGCGGAGGTGGATGCGCTCATGGAGACCATTGCCGAGCGCGAGCATCCATTGGCCATGTATTTGTTTACCAAGGATATGAAATGGGCCAACCGTACCATGCAGACGCAACAGTACGGCGGAGGCTGTATCAACGAGGTGTGTATCCATTTGATGGTGAAAGGTGTGCCCTTCAATGGCACCGGTCATTCCGGCATGGGAGCCTACCATGGCGAGTGGGGCTTTCGCGAGTTCACCCATCCGCAAACCGTGCTTAAAGGCAGCACCCGCTTCAACCTCCCCCTCCGCGACCATCCCTATAGTGGCAGGGCTGGTGAGCTCAAACTGAAAATTTTGAAATGGTTTGAAAGGTGATTTCAAGTCAGAGTAAAGTCAGAGTTAAGTCAGAGTTAGGTCAGAGTTAGGTCAGAGTTAGAAGATATTTTTAGAATTGAAAAATCTGAATAATGGGAATGATCAGAGTAGTGGGAATGATTTGAATAATGGGTTAACCGGGTTAGTTGGTTTAAGAGTTCAAATTCAAGCGTTTAAGGGATAAGGGTTAACGGTTAACGGTTAATTGCAAATGTTTTTGTGTGTTGGAATGTTTTCTTCCACCTAAATTATTAAATACTTGCGTTAATTATACCTTAAAATATATATTATATGACATATATAATAGCTTGTAAACTAAGCTAATAGCCGAGTTGAGGTGATGTTGGAGAGAAGGAGAATACATACAAAATTAACCGTTAACCGTTAACCGTTGGTTACGACAGGAGTTATCTTCCCACCTCTATAATTTTGAATTCGGTGCGGCGGTTGGCGGCGCGGCCTTCTTCGGTGCTGTTGTCGGCAATGGGCTGGCTTTTGCCATAGCCTTTGTAGCTCACCTGGCTGGCTTCGATGCCCTTCGACAGCAGGTAGTCGTACACAGCTTTGGCGCGGGCCAGCGACAGGCGGTTGTTGTAGTCGTCGCTGCCTTGGTCGTCGGTGTGGCCGCCAATCTCGATGGCTATGTCGTGGTTCTGCTTGAGGTAGTCCACCAGCAGATTAAGCTCTACGTATGAGGCTGGCTGCAGCTCACTCTTGTCGAAGTCGAAGAAGATGTTTTTCAGAATGTAGGTTCTGCCTACGCCTGCTTTGTGCAGCGGGATGTCTTTGATATAGGGCTCCATCTCTGAGGCTTCGCGGTCAATCTGGAAGTTCTCGGAATAGAAGGGATAGAGGGGGTTGGAGACATTCAGCAGCACGTTGGTGCCGGTGAGGATACAGGCCAGAAACTCTCCGGTTTCGGGGTCGGAGGTGGTGGAAGTCAGCAGCTTGTCGTGGTTGAGGTCTATCATCTCGATTTGGGCTTCCACAGGACGTTTGGTGAAGGCGTCAATTACTCGGCCTTTGAGGTAGGTGACGGGGGTGGGACGCAGCTTCTCGTCGAGGGTGAAGGCATACAGGTCGAGTCCGCCGAAGCCGCCTTCCTTGTCGGAGGCGATATAGCCGGTATTGCCTGCCGCATTGATGGATATGTTGATTTCGTCGGCGGGGGTGTTCAGCGGATAGCCCATGTTAACGGGTACGCTCCAACTGCTATCGTTGAGCAGGGTGGCGTAATAGATGTCTTTGCCGCCCATTCCGGGTCGCCCGTCAGAGCAGAAATACAGCGTCTTGCCATCGCTGTGGATAAAGGGGGCGGTGTCGTCGCCTTTGGTGTTGATGATGGGTCCCAAGTTGACAGGGGCCGAGAAGACGCCTTCCTCTATCATGGTGGTTTTCCACAGATCAACGCCGCCATAGCCGCCGGGGCGGTTGGAGGCGAAGATGATGGTTCTGCCGTCGGGAGCAATGGTGGGTTGGCTTTCCCAGTGCTTGCTGTTGACCGGCTCGCCAAAGTTGCGGGGGCGCGACCAGCGGTCGCCGATGCGCTTGGCCCAGTACAGGTCGCAGCTGCCCATGCCGTAGTCGGTGTTACACAGGGTGTAGAACAGATAGCGGCCGTCGGGCGAGATGCATTGTGCGCCTTCGTTGTAGCCCGATTTGATGGGGGCACCCATAGCCTCGCGGGGTTGCCAGCTGTTGCTCACGCGCTTGCTGACATAAAAGTCCTCTTCGGTCTGGCAGAACACGCAGATGGTGCTTTCGGTTCTGGGCTGGCGAACGGTGAAGATAATCTCTTGCTCGTCGGCAGTCAGTGCCGCCAGGTATTCGTCGTGCTCGCTGTTAATGTTGGGTCCCATGTTGACGGGATTGAAGTGCATGGGGTTTTTGACGGCTTCTTTGCCGAAAGTGGCGGTCTCCATAGCCTTCTCAAACTCTTTGGCCAGAGGGGTGATGTTCTTCTCTCTCTCTTGGAAAACCTGCAAGTGGTTGTAGGCATCCTGATAGAGACCGCATTTAAGCTCTTCCACCGCTGTGATGTAGTATAAAATGGGTTTCTGATCGGGCTTGAGGTTGAGGGCTTTGTTGTAGTTGGCCACTGCCCCCACCGAGTTCGACTGGAAGTTGTACACGTCGCCTTGCAGTACGTAGGCTTCCGCAAAGTAGGGGTCTAACTCGAGCGCCTTCTCCAGATAGCTTTGTGCCTTGTCGAAGTGATGCTCTTTCAAGGCATCTTGGGCTTTGCGGTACAAGGCGTCGGCTTTTTTGTTGGCCGACTGCCCCATCAGCTGTCCCCACGACAAGCCGAGTATCACTATCATCAGAAAGAACCATTTTCTTTTCATAGTATCATTAGGTATTAATGATTGACAAGTTGCTCCAACACCTTGGGATACAGCTGGTGTTCCAGCTGGTGGATGCGGGTTTCCACCTCGTCGAGGCTCTCGCCTTCTTTTTTCTTGAACGATTCCTGGTCGATGATGGGGCCGGTATCCATGCCAGCATCCACATAATGGATGGTGATGCCAAATACCTTCACTCCGTGGTTGTAGGCTTTCTCAATAGAATGGGTGCCGGGGAAAGCGGGTAGCAGGGCAGGGTGGATGTTGATGATGCGATGGGCATAGTGCTCTAACAGCACCGAGCCCACTAGGCGCATGTAGCCGGCAAGGGCAATCAAATCAATTTGATAGGCTTTCAACTGTTCCACAATGACTTTCTCGTATTCTTCTTTGGAAGCATAGTCTTTAGCGCGGAAGGCGAAGACCGGGATGTTGCGCTTTTGGGCACGCTCTACGGCATAGCAGTCGGGCTTATCCACTACCAACAGGGCTATACGGGCATGCAGCTTGCCTTGTTCGGCAGCCTCTGCGATGGCTTCAAAGTTAGAGCCGAAACCACTGGCAAAAACGGCTATGTTTTTCATCAGCGTAGGTTTTTGGGCTTACAGTAAATCAATTTCCACACCTTTCTTGTCGGTCACGCGACCTACTACAGAAACTTTCTCGCCCAGCTCTTTCAGCATGGCAAGGGTCTGTTGCTCGTCTTTGGGATCTACCACCAGAATCATGCCCACACCCATGTTGAAGATGTTGAACATCTCGCGGTGAGGCACTTTGCCATATTTCTCCAAGAAGGGGAAGATGGGCGGAATGGTCCAGCTGCCTTCCTTGATGTAGATACCCTGTCCGTCGTGCAGCACACGCGGAATATTCTCGTCGAAGCCGCCGCCGGTGATGTGGCAGATGGCGTGGATGTCGATTTTCTTCAGCACTTCCAATACGGGTTTCACGTAGATGCGGGTGGGGGTGAGCAGGGTGTCGCCCAGTGTGCCGCCCAGTTCATCGTAGTGCTGCTTCAGGTCTAACTGGTTATCCTTGAAGATGATTTTTCTAACTAGGGAGAAACCATTGGAATGAACGCCGCTGGAGCTGATACCCACGAGCAGGTCGCCCACCTTCACTTTCGAGCCGTCGATGAGCTTGCTTTTCTCCACGGCTCCTACGGTAAAGCCGGCGATGTCATACTCGTCGATGTCGTACATGTCGGGCATCTCGGCGGTTTCGCCACCGATGAGGGCGCAGTCGGACATCACGCAGCCGTCAGCCACTCCCTTCACAATCTGTTCGATTTTGTGGGGGTCGTTCTTGCCCACAGCAATGTAGTCGAGGAAAAACAGCGGGGCAGCGCCTTGTGCCAGCACGTCGTTCACGCACATGGCTACAGCGTCTTGACCTATGGTGTCGTGTTTGTCCATCATGAAGGCCAGCTTCAGTTTGGTACCTACGCCGTCGGTGCCGCTCACCAGCACAGGTTCTTTCATGTTGAGCAGCGAGAGGTCGAACATGCCTCCAAAGCTGCCGATGTTGCCCATCATCCCCAAGCGGGCGGTGCGGGCTATATGTTTCTTAATCAGTCTTACTGACTCGTAACCGGCTTCCAGGTTGACACCGGCTTTGCTATATGATTCTGCCATAACTATTAGATTAATCGGTTATTAACATTGCGTCTCCGTAAGTAAGGAATCTGTATTTCTCTTTCACAGCGGTTCTGTATGCGTCCATGATGAACTCGTAGCCACCGTAGGCAGCCACCATCATCAGCATGGGGCTTTCCGAGGGGTGGAAGTTGGTCACCAGCGCATCGCCGATAGAGAAGGTGTAAGGCGGGAAGATGAACTTGTTGGTCCAGCCTTCCGACACTTTCACATGGCCGTTGGTATAGACTGATGACTCCAGGGCTTTCATAGTGGTGGTGCCCACAAGGGCCACCTTATGTCCATTGTCGATGGCGTCGTTGATAGCTTTTGCCGACGCTTCGGGAATCATCATGTATTCCGACTCGGTTTTGTGTTTGGTGAGGTCTTCCACATCTATTTCGCGGAAGTTGCCCAGACCGGCGTGGAGGGTGATTTCGGTGAAGTCGATACCTTTCAGCTCCATGCGTTTCAGCAGGTTGCGGCTGAAATGGAAACCGGCGGCGGGGGCGGCCACCGCACCTTCTACTTTGGCGTAGATGGTCTGGTAGTTCTGCTCGTCTTCGGGCACAATCTCGCGCAGGCGCTGGATATCCTCGGGAAGGGGAGTCAGCCCCAGCTCGTTGAGTTTCTGCTTGAAGGCATCGTGGTTGTCATCGAAGAGAAAACGCAGGGTACGTCCTCTCGAGGTGGTGTTGTCGATTACCTCGGCCACCAGGCTTTCGTCGTCGCCGAAGTACAACTTGTTGCCGATTCTGATTTTACGGGCGGGGTCCACCAACACATCCCAGAGGCGGCTTTCTTCGTCCAGCTCGCGAAGCAGGAACACGCGGATTTTGGCACCGGTTTTTTCTTTCTCTCCAAAGAGCAGCGAGGGGAACACCTTGGTGTTGTTGGTGACAAAGATGTCGCCTTCGTCAAAATAATCCACGATGTCTTTGAAGATTTTGTGCTCGATGGTTTGGGTCTTGCGGTGCAAAACCATCAGTCTGGCTTCGTCGCGTTCCTCGGTGGGGAACAGGGCGATTTGGTCCTGGGGAAGGTGATACTTGAATTGGGATAATTTCATGCTTTATGCTTGTTTGTTTTTTTCTTCCGATGAATACTGGCTTTCGTTTTCTTTCTTCAAAATTACCACTTCGAAAATGGCGTAGAAGAAATAGATAATGAGAAAGGCAACCACAAAAGGAATGCGGTCGCTGCTGGGGCATAACAGGAGGTAGAGCACCACAAAAAGAATACACGAGAAGAACTTGATGAGGCGCGACAGCATGTAGCTCGACACAAAGCGCCGTTGGTTTTTCCCGATGTCGTCTCGCAGCACAATGTAGAGGGTGAACAGCGAGAGCACAAAGAAAAAGAGCACAATAAACGGCATGGCCGGCGTGCTGTACTGTGGCAATGCCAACTGCATGATGACAGACAGTACCGCCATCACGGCAGAGAACACAATCAGCCGTACTGAGAACTTCTTAATCGGTATTTTTTTCGCCATGGTTGGTTTTGGTATGAAGGGTGTCTTTGATTACGACGTAGAAGGCTATGGCCACGCCTGCCAGCGAGCAGATGAGGATGAACAGCGGTGTGGTGTGCAGCCACTGGTCCAGCTTATAGCCTCCAAACACGCCCAAGGCAATGATGAACATCATCTCGAAAGCCATGCCCGAGTAGCGGGCATAGTGGTTCAACGACCGGGTGTATTGGGATCCGTGTTTCGTGCTGGGCGACACCTGGTGGTTTATTGAGGCTTGTGTTCAGTGACGGGGGCGGCAACGTCGGCTTTCATGCCCTGCATTCTGCAGTTGCCTGCAAAGTTGGCACCTGGTTCGATGGCCAGTTTGCCGGCGAGGATGTTGCCCACCAGGTTGGCGGTCGATTTCAGCGACATCAGGTCGGTAACGGTGATGTTGGCTTTCACGTTGCCTTCAATTTCGATGGCCTTGCAGTTGATGTCTCCGTCGATGATGCCGCTTTGGCCTACCACCACCTTGGCTTTCGATTTCACGTTGCCTTTGATGTTGCCGTCGATTCTCAAGTCGCCTGAACATACAACGTCTCCGGTAATCATAGTGCCGGAAGAAATAACGTTAACGCTCGAATTGATCTCTTCTTGTTCGTATAACTTTGCCATGAGATAAAAATTTATGTTAGTACTATTATTATTTGTTTTGCTTTAGGTAATTGTCGTTGAAGAATGCGGGATACATATCGCGCTTGTCTTTCATATTGTAGTAGGAGGTGTAGTTGGACGACGACATCGCATAGACGTTGTAGTGGCCCGCTGCCAGATGGCTGGCGAAGATGGGATTGTTGACCATAATGGTGTAGTAGTTCATCGCCACCTCCTTGTTCTTGAACTTCGAAATGGTAATCATCTGGTCGGTTTTGTTCAGGAAGAAGCTGTTGAGGTTGTATTGCTCAAGACTGAAAAACTCGCGGTTGAAGCTGGCTACCTCGTCTTTGACGGTCTGCATGGCCACAGCACTCGAATTCAGGATGATCACCACATAATGAATTTCGTCGGGGGCGTCTTTAAAGGGCGACTTCTCGGCCTGCTCTTTCTTGAGCACAGCCTGCTGTGCCAAGGTGTCGCCAGCTTGTGCCAAAGTTACATTCACATCCTCGGCAAAGTTGGACAGGTAGATGCGGGCCAGCTTTTCCACGTCGGTATTCGGGAAGTTCATGATGACCCCTGTTAGCGCCCGTTTTAGGGAGTCCTCACCCATGATTTGTCCAATGGATACGGCCCGTAGGTAGGCAAACTTGGAAGCCAGCACCCTGTCGGTGCAGTAGGGCAGCACGCTGTTGGCCACCTCCACGGTCTTCTTCCAGTTCTTGTTGATATAGTAGTCATAGGCTACATCGTATTTCAACTCATGCTGTTTGGCTTTCTCTTCCAGACGGACATAGTAGGTCGGATCTGAAATCAGTTTGGCGTAGTCGGTTTCGGCATACTGAGTTAGGATGATATTTTTGTAGTAGTCTGACTGCGCTTGGTCGCCGCTCTTGAGATAATTGAGGTATAGGATGTACATGGATGAAAGCGCCAGGTCGTGCTCCGGATAGCGTTGTATCAGTGTCTTCAGCATGCCGTTGGCTCTTTTCATGTCGTTGAGTTGGTCCATGTAGATGAGTGCACAGTTGTAGAGGGCTTCCACCACCATGGCGTTGGAAGAGTCCATAGCGGCCTGTGTCAGCGGCAGGTCTTGGGTATAGAAGGCCGGCTTCTTGGGGTCGGTCTCGCGCTTTGGAATGGGGTTGCCGTCTTCGTCGTATTCCACGGTGTCTTGAACGGCATTAGGGTCGTTCATAAGGGCCATATCGTCAAACGAAAGCTGCTGTTTGTTGCTGATGCGCCAGTTGTCTTCCAACTTACGGTTACCCCAACGTCTGTAGAATTCGGTCTGGCCGGTGGATATCAGCTGGGTGTTGTAGAAGTACCACTTGCCGCTAACGTTGGTGTTTACGTTCACATTGGCCATGCCTGCGGTGGCTTGCAGTGCCATCATGCGGGCGGCTTCCTCTTCGGCTTCCCGGCGTTCTTTTTCAGTGTATTCGGCAATCATTTTCTGCACCCACTGGTTGCGCTGGGCTTCGCTCATCTTGGCGATGCGCTGCAAGCTGTCTTGCAGCTCTATCATCTTCAGGTTGTCGGTCAGGTCTCTCAGCACATTCGACTTCTTGATGATATCGTCATAGCCCGGGTAGTTCTTGGGCATGGTCATGGTGGCGGTGTCATAGTAATTCTGTGCCTCCATATACAACTCTTCGTTGAAGTAGATGTCTGCCAATGCGAGGCTCGAGAAGGTTCTTTGATAGTCGTTGTTGCTGTAGGCGGCTACCGACTTTGCCAGATACTCTTTCTGGGTTACTGTATCTTCATCAATGCGGTAGATTTCCGACATGGCATAGTAAATCTGATCCTTGTAGTCCTCGTTTTTCTTTTCGTCCAGCATCTTGTTCAGCTCTTTCAGGATGGAGGCCTTGGCGCTTTTGCTGCCGTCGTAGTTGGTAGCCAGGTGCATGTGAGCATTGAACTCCATTTCGTAGTTGGGGGTGCGTTTGATGACGGTCATGAAGCTCTGCTGTGCTTCGGAGGTCTGCCCCATCAACTCATACAGCTGTCCGCGGATAAAGTACAGGCGAGTTTTGAACTGTCGCTTGGGACGGTTTTTGAGGGCCTCGTTGATGAAGTCCACTGCGCTCTCTATTTCTCCGTCCGGGGCGGTCAGGTTGTATTCGGCCATCGCCGCGTTGTATTGCAGGTTCAGTTTCTTCGACTTCTTCTTGTAGATGGCGCCGTCTACTTCATTCAGCAAGTCGAAAGCGCGTCCGTAGTATTTCTGGCGCAGAGCGGTGCGGGCATTCATGATTTTAGCCTCTTCTTTCACATCCGACACCTTGTAGGTGTTTTCAATATAGCTGAAGATTCTTTGTGCCTGGTTGTAGTCCTGCTTGTAGAAATAGGCTTTGCCCATCAGGAAGTAGGCATTGTCGATGTATTTCACATATTCCTTGCCCCTGATATACATCGAGTGCTTGTAGATACATTTCGACGATTTCTGAATCACGCGGTCCATGTGGGGCAGTATCAAGCCCAGCTCGTTTTGGGGCGGATAATTGTAGATGGGCAGCAGGGTAGTGTAGTTGTCCTTTACCTTGGTTTCCAACTCGGCCTCACCGGCTTTCATGGCTTCTTTACCGTTAAACAGCACATTGAAGCGGGCGGTGGTGTTATGGAAAGCCCTGTTCGGGAAGGTGTTCTTGCGGGTGGAACACGAGCTGAACGCGAGCAGCAGAATGACTGCCAAGCTGGCAAGGAGGTATGATGTGGTCGTTTTCGTCTTCAAAATTCTCTTTGTTTGATAATGAAAAGTTATAACGAGTCAGCGTAGCATTTTATTGTATCTTGTGGTCGGCAAAATATTGCTCTAACAGCCGCTGCACATATTTGCCGAAAACGTCAAACTCGATGTTCACCACGGTGCCTTTCTTGAAGTTGTGGAAGTTGGTCACCTTGTGGGTATAGGGGATGATGGCCACCGAGAACATCCCTTTTTCGGAATCTACCACGGTGAGGCTTACGCCATTGACCGAAATGGAACCTTTGGGCACGGTGAAGTTGTTTTTGGCAGTGTCGTAAGAGAAATAGTAGCGCCAGCTGCCGTTTTCGTCCACCACCTTCTCACATACGGCGGTCTGGTCCACATGTCCCTGCACAATGTGACCGTCGAAGCGGCCGTCCATCTTCATGCTGCGTTCCAAGTTCACCTCGTAGCCCACCTCCCAATTTTTGAGGTTGGTCTTCAGCATGGTCTCGTCCATGGCGGTCACCACATACTGTTTTTTGGTGGTGTCCAGCTTCACCACGGTGAGGCAGCAGCCATCGTGGGCCATGCTTTGGTCTATCTTCAATTCCTCGGCAAAGTCCACCTCTATGGTAAAATGGTAGTTGGTATTCTCTTTTTTTATCTTGACGATTTTCCCTGTCTTTTCAACGATTCCCGTGAACATAATACTCCTAATTTTGTACAATAATTTAAGCTTGCAAAAATAACACTTTTTTATATATATTATATTAGAAAAATGTTTTTTTCTCATTTTGACTTTTTGTTGGGTGTTGAATTGAATTTTTTTTTATTTTTGCATACGATTCAAAATCATATCAAATCAGATTAAATTATTGAATATCAAGAAAGTAAAAATAAATCCACATGAAAAAGATTTCAAATAATGTTTTATTAGGCCGCCTGACTCAGATTTTAAATGTGGCCATTTTGGTATTCTTCATCGTCACTATCGTCTTCTTGTTGAAATTCGACAAGATCAATGTGGTGAAGGTGAACAGCGAACCTTCTTACCTGAAAGCCAAGGAGCATCTTCATGCTGTGGAGCATCCTTTGAAACAAAACCAGGCTGAAGTGGAATATTATTCCGTTAAGTTGGATACTTTGACCGAGCACCAAGCCAAAGTGGCTGGTGACAAGAAGGCCGTGAAGTCGCTGCAGGAAGATATCGACAGAACCAAAAAGACCTTAGCCGATAAGCAAGAGGCATTGGCTCAGACCGAACAGGCTATCGCCGACGAGCGTGCCGCTTTCGAGCCTGTTGAAACTGAATACAATGACTTGGTGAGCCAAACTGAAAGCGCAGAAGGTACTTTCAGAGTATTTATGAGCATCACCATGCTGCTGTTCATCATCAAGGTGGTGGTATGGGCTGTTTGGAATTACAAGAACTCCAAAAATCTGCGTGCCGCCTGCCCGTGGATGGAAAAAGCCACCGCTCCCTCATGGTCATTCTGGGCTTGGATTATCCCGGTGTACAACCTCATTAAACCTTATTCTTTCTTTTACGAAATTTATGATGAAACCGAATATGCCCTCACCGACAAGAACATCCTGCCTGCCGACAACAAAGGCGACAACGACTTTATGCTCGGCTTCTGGTGGGGTATGTACCTGCTGTCAGTTTGCCTGATGGGCTTCATCATCATGAGCACCTTCTTCGGCGATGGCCCCGCCTTCTACAAACTCAACCACAATACCGTAGCTGTGGTGGGTATCATTTTGTGGGCTGTATATGTGTTGATGGAAATCATGGTGGCCAACAAATACAACAAGATGAACAAGCTGATGTGTGACAACGAAAAGGTTTTTTAAACCACTCTTCATAATGTATTGGTGAAAAAGACGTGGATTTTTCCACGTCTTTTTTTTGTCCCCGAAATACAAAATCCAAAAAAAATATACCAGCTGTTGCGTGGAAAGAAATTTTTTGTACTTTTGCCGGCGGAGAGATGGCAGAGTGGTCGATTGCGGCGGTCTTGAAAACCGTTGACCCTCACGGGTCCGGGGGTTCGAATCCCTCTCTCTCCGCAGAAAAGCAGAACATTGTTAAAATCAGCAACTTGGAAATAAGGTTTGCTGGTTTTTTGTTTTAAGGCAAGCGGTGGCGGGAGGCTTTCTTAGTCGTAACTTGCGGCTTTTTGGGTGGTGTTTCTTCCTTTTATGTTTTGCAAAATTTTGCCTGGAAATTCCGAAAAAGTGATGATGTTTAAGAAGGGGAATTTGATTTATTCCGATTTTATCTCGGAATTATCGGAAAAAATGAGTACCTTTGCAAACCCAAAAATCACCAACTATGACCTGTGCCGAATTTAATGCCGACCTATTACCCGTAGAGGGCTCCATACCTCAAGACCTGTTACAGCAAATCAAGGCGATGCAGAAATGCGGTCGCTGTATCAACTGCCTATATGCCTATATTATGTTGGCTCCTACGATGAGTGATGAGGAGTTGATTGGCTTTTTCGGTAGCGACCTGTTGGAGGCCGCCGAACTGAAAGACGAACTGAGCGAGCTGGCTGGCTTCAAACTCAATCCTTATCCCAACCGATTGAGAATAGCACGGGTGAACAAAAGCCTGCAGAAAATCAGCTTGCAAAAAGAGCGTGGCAACAAGCTGCTTATCAAGCATTTTATCAATGAGTGTCTCCGCCAGCTGGAAGGGAATATGCTGGAGGAGTACTACAATATGGCGCCCTGAGAGGGTTTCAGGTTTCAAGTTTCAGGTTTCAAGTTTCAGGTTCCAGGTTTCAGGTTCCAGGTTTCAGGTTTCAGGTTTTAAGAATTAAAGTCTTCGATTTTTCCCATATCACGCCAGCTGCCTTCGTTGTGGGGGAAGCCTTTGATGCAGTGGTCTTTGGCTAAACCCACATAAATAGGGGTGATGGACTTCTTTTCGTCGCTGGGTATCAACTCAATGAGTTCGCGTCTCACCACGTGGATGCCGCTGAAGGCGAAGGGACGGTAGCTGCTGCGCTCGCGGGCGTGAATTTCCTCGCCGCTTTGGTTGTTGCGCCAGCCGCAGAGGGTCAGCTCGTCGTCAAACAGCAGATAGCGCGAGGTATGGCGCTCTCTCACTGCCAGCGTAGCCAGGTTGCCCTCGCTGATATGTTTGTTTATCAGCTTTTTTAGATCAAAGTCTGACAGGATATCCACGTTGTGCAGTAGGATATGGTCGCTGTTTTGAAAGTGGGCGGCAGCGTATTTCAGTCCTCCGCCGGTGTCGCGCAGGTAGTCTCTCTCGTCCGAGATTTCGATATCGGCATGATAGCTGTGTGTGTTCAAGTACTCGACCATCAGGTCGGGAAAATGGTGGATGTTGACCACGATATGTTGTATGCCGCTGTCGATGATTTTGTTCAGCACGTAGTCAATCAGGGGTCTTCCCTGGTATTCCACCAGCGCTTTGGGCCGGTCGGCGGTCAGCGGATAGAGACGGGTGCCCAGACCGGCGGCAAAAACCATAGCAGATATTTTGCCCATAGTGATTTTAGTTTTGTTCGATGTTTTGTTCTTTGGCATTGAGGTTGGCCATAAAGTTGTCTTCAATCACGCTATAGCGGTGCAGGGTGCGGCGCGAGAAGAGGAAGAACAGCACGATGACCAGTGCCAGGATAAAGACCACAAACTTGGTGAACCTGAACGATTGCGACAGGATGACCATCACAAAGAAGCAGGCCAGGATGATGCGGAAGATGGTCCAGGCCACAATGCCCACCCTGTTGAGTTTGCCTTCCTTCCATAGTTGTGCATACAGCTCTTGCGTCGAGTGGTTGTTGCTCATCAATCCGTAAAGGAAAGGAGCGATAAAGGTCAGCAAGATGATGGCATTGATAATGTTGATGAGGTTGGTGGGAATATGTCCCTCTAATAGTCTGGTCATAAAGGGATAGAAGTATTCGAAGGCGACAAAGGAGATAGAGATGCAGAGGATGCTGAAGATGGCGGTGCGCAGCAGCGATTTCTTTAAGATGGTGCCCCATGCTCCCGGGGTCTTGTTGGTGTTGCCCACTAAACTGTAGTTGTCTAGTGTCTCTTTCGTTTTCGCCGGCAGTTTTCTTTCCACCCAGCGGGTAAACGGGTCGGCAAAGCGGATGCAGTAGGGGGTGGTGAAGGTGGTGATGACCGATACGGCCACAATAACGGGGTAGATAAAACTTTGAAGCACTCCTAGCGAAACGCCCAAGGAGGCGATGATAAAGGCGAATTCACCAATCTGCGCCAGGCTGAAGCCAGTCTTGAACGACTCGTTCAGCGACTGTCCTGCCAGCAGTACGCCTCCAGAGGAAATGATGGCTTTGACTACCAGGGTGATAAAGGTGATGAACAGGATGGGTTTCCAATAGTCCACCAGCACCTGTGGGTCGACCATCATACCTACCGACACAAAGAAGATGGCGGCAAAGAGGTTTTTAACCCCCTTGGTGATATGCTCAATATGGTCTCCCTCAATGGTTTCGCAGAGGATGGAGCCCATCACAAAAGCACCCAAAGCCGACGAGAAGCCTACGTAATTGGCGAAGACCACCATGCCGAAACAAAGGCCGATGGAGATGATGAGCAAGGTTTCGTCGTTGATGTATTTCTTGGCTTTGCGGAAGAAGGTGGGGATGATGGCGATACCCACCACAAACCAAAGGATGAGGAAGAACGACAGCTTGGCAATCACTCCCAGCATCTCCTGGCCGTGAAACTGCTGAGAGGCGGCGGCGGTGGATAGCAGCACCATCATTAAGATGGCTACAATATCCTGGATGATCAGTATCACCATAGTGAGGTCGGCAAAGGGCTCTTTCTTCAGTCCCAAGTCCTCGAAAGCCTTGATAATGATGGTTGTAGAAGACATGGCCAGCATACCGCCCAGGAAGATGCACTCCATCAGGCTCCAGTGCATCAGGTAGCCCGACAAGGCGCCGATGCCTATCATCAGCACAATCTCGATGGCGGCGGCAATGATGGCGGTACTGCCCATCTTCAGTAGCTTTTTGAAGCTGAACTCCAAACCCAGGGCAAACATGAGGAAGATGATGCCGATTTCCGACCACTCCTCGATGCTGGCTGACTCGAAAACGGTGGGGAAGAGGCCGAAATGCGGTCCCACAATAAAACCGGCCACGATGTAGCCTAGCACCAACGGTTGCTTCAACAATTTAAAAATAATGGTAATCACTCCTGCGGAAATCAGTATCAGAGCCAGGTCGCTCACCAAATTCATATTTTCACCCATAATAGTTATTTTTTACAGCAAATAAAGCGTGGTTTGTCGTTTATATCTTTCAGTTTTTCAATCTCTTTGAAATTCAATGCCTGCAACATCGCCTCCGTCTCCTCGTGAAAGTCCTCGTGCGTCTCGAAGAAGAGTTGTCCGCCCTCATTGAGCAGCTCTTGGGCCAGCAGGGCAATGTGGCGGTAAAAGAGCAGGGGCTCGTCGTCGGGCACAAAAAGGGCTTCTGCAGGCTCGTAGTCCGTCACATTCCGATGCAGCTGAGCCTTGCGTCCTTGCGGAATGTAGGGCGGGTTGCTTATTATCGCTTCATACGGTCTGTTTAGTGCCGCCGCTCCGTCGTGGAGCACATCATGCTGCATGAAGTTGACCTTCATCCCATTGGCCTCCGCATTCCGCTGGGCCAGCTGCAGGATGTCGCGGCTATAGTCGGTAGCGCTCACCGTGGCCTGCGGCAGATGCTTGGCCAGGCTGATGGCGATGGCGCCGCTGCCCGTGCACAAGTCCAGTAGGCGGCAGGGAGAGGGGTGGGTCGCATAGTGTTGCGTCACCAGCGCCACCAGCTCCTCTGTTTCGGGCCGTGGAATCAGCACCAGGGGGTTCACCTCCAGGGTAAGATCGTAGAAGACGGCATGTCCCACCACATACTGTACCGGCTCGCCTTTTTGCAAACGTTGCAGGTCTTTTTCCGATTCCTGCACCTGCTTTCTTGGAAAAATGGTGCCCTGATGCAGCGCAAACTCTTGCGGAGCGATGTCCCATTTCTGTTCGAAATAGTAGTTTGTAATCGCCTGAGCTTCCCTATTATTATATAATGTATAAAGGGAAGACACGAAAAAATCACGAAGGCTACGCAGCGTTAAATTCATGATGCAAAGTTACGAAAAAAATTTTTGACAGCCTATTGTAGTGAAAGAAAAAAGTTGTATTTTTGCAGCCCCAAAAATAAACCAGTTTTTATAAACCAAAAAAATTAAAAATTATGTTGAATCAGTACGAAACCGTTTTCATTATGACGCCCGTTTTGTCTGAAGATCAGATGAAGGAAACGGTAAAGAAATTTGAGAACATTCTCACCAGCAATGGTGCAGAAATGGTTCATGAAGAGGACTGGGGACTGCGCAAGTTCGAGTATCCCATCCAGAAGAAATCCTCCGGATTTTACCATCTTTTCGAGTTCAAGGCTGAAGGTCCAGTGGTAAAGGAATTGGAACTCCAGTATCGTCGTGACGAAAGAGTGTTGAGATACCTCACCGTAGCTCTCGACAAACACGCCATCGCATACAGCGAAAAGAGACGCAACCTGAAAAAAGAACACAAAGCAGAATAAGGAGGAAAGACTATGGCAACAAATAACGAAATCAAATATTTAACCCCTATCGCGGTTGATATCAAGAAGAAAAAATACTGCCGTTTCAAAAAGAGCGGTATCAAGTATATTGACTACAAGGATGCTGAATTCTTGAAGAAATTTGTCAACGAGCAAGGCAGAATCCTGCCCCGTCGTCTGACCGGTACTTCACTGAAGTTTCAAAAGAAAGTGGCTCAGGCCGTGAAGAGAGCAAGACACCTCGCTTTACTTCCTTTCGTAACGGATAACTTGAAATCAAACAACTAAAAGGAGGAACAGCAATGGAAATTATATTGAAACAAGATGTTCAGAATTTGGGCTATGCCGACGAAATCGTTAAAGTGAAGGACGGCTACGCCAGAAATTACCTCATTCCCCAGGGAATGGCTATTTTAGCTACCGAAGCCAACAAGAAAATGCTGGCCGAGACTTTGAAGCAGCGTGCTTTCAAGGCCGAGAAGATCAGAAAAGAAGCCGAATTTTTGGCAGGCAAGATCGACGGTCTCAGCGTGAAGATCTACACCAAGGCCTCCGAAAAGGGCACCATCTTCGGTTCTGTCAACAATATCGCTGTGGCTAACGCCCTGAAAGAACAACACGGTATTGAAATCGACCGCAAGAAAATCATCATCAAGGAAGACCATATCAAGGAACTGGGCAACTACAATGCCATCGTGAACCTGCATAAGGACTTCAACAAGGTGAACTTGAACCTTGAAGTGCTCGCCGAGGAATAATATACCATATTATATAATGCAGAGAAACGGGATACCTGAGGGTGTCCCGTTTTTTTTATAAAAATCGTAGCTAGAAAAAATTTTTTTTGGAAAATATTTTTTGCATGAAAAAATTTGTATATTTGTAAAATGTATTTTAGTAGGATGAAGTGTGGTATGGAATTTTATAAAATGTTGGAAATGAATGTTTTGGAGATGTGCTATGAGAATAGTGTGTGTGTTGGAATAGGCAAAAAAACTTCAAAATATTCCAAAATGTGGGGAGATAACAAAAAATAATAGGAGAAAATAGACTCAAAAAACGAAAAAAAACAATAAGAAAAAGGGAAAAAAGGAAAATAATCAAAAATAAAAACACAATGAAAAAAACATTACTAATTTTAAGTTTGCTGGTGGCAGTTGGATTTGCAAGCGCACAGGGTAGCTATGGCAAATTTGCCTATGGCTTTGGTGCTGCTTGTGGCGAGGCTGGCAATTCGAGTTATGTGATAGGCTTGCCGTTCTTCACCCAGGATACCAACGCCCAAGGTTATTCTAAAGCTGAAGGTGTGATGCACGCCCAGTTAATTCGTGTGGACATTGAGTTGGCAAGCTGCCAGAACGATCCTGAGGTTCGTCCTGCGCATGTTCGCGACACTTCCGGTTTCTTCCCGCTCAACGTGTTCCCGATTGACACCATTGTCTTCTTGGGTGACACCCTGGATGTGTTCTATGCAGAAGTACCCAACGGCAGCATTTACGACTCTACTTCCTACGATGCTGTGCATTACAACTGGGATGCACAGTTCAACTACGACAGTTTGACCAGCTTGGTGCTGGAGGTGTGGCCCATTTATGAGAAATGGGATACCCTGTATCTTGACTCAGCACAGATTGTGTCAGACGATTCTATCCACAACATCACCAATCTTCCTTTGGATACCCTTTTGGCACACCACATGCATGGTGGTCCCAATCTTTATATGTTGAAAACAGAGGTTCATAGCTGCGACAGCGTGAGACATTATTTTGTAAACCTTTGCGGTGGCAGCGCTACTGCTTATAAGGTGTTCGATGTTGATGGCAACGGCTATGGTTCTGTTTATATTGGAACCCACCCTAATCGCTACTGCTGGACCAAGAGCAATATGGCTACCAAACATTATTGGAATGGAGATGCTGCTCCAAATATGATTTATTATGGTGAAGGTCATACCGACACTACCGCCAATTTGAATACATACGGTCGTTTGTACAATTGGTATGCTGCCGTGAATTTGCCCTTCGGTAGCGACACTCTGCCCGCTAAAACCGTAAATGGCGGTTTTGTAACTGGTATCTGCCCGCGTGGTTGGCATGTACCCGATTCAGCTAATGTCCTCAGCTTCAATTCTATTGATGCATTGGATTTGATGGCCAATATCCTGTGGAAGATTCCAGGACGCGACACTGGCGCTGGCTTCTATGCTCTTCCTGCAGGTTATTATAACCATGTTACCGGTCGTTTCGAAAACATGCTGGGTCAGGCTTACTTCTGGAGCAGTGTACGCCACACTCTCACGGATGCCTGGATATGCTCGATGCTCTATGGCTGTAACCACGTGTTTATCGACGACATGTCAGTTGAAAACGGCGCTAGCGTACGTTGCGTAAAAGACCAGATCTTCAACGACGATGGTACTGAAAATTGGGATTAAAACAAAGAAAAATAAACAATAATAATAACAATAAAACTTAAAACACATGAAAAAACTTTTAATGCTTATTGCAATGGTGGTGATGGGCTTTTTAGCAATGGCTCAAACCAACCCAATCAGCTATCAGGCCGTTGTTCGTGATGCTAACAACCGTTTGGCAGCAGATTCAACCGTATATGTTACGGTAAAGATTTTAACTTCTGCTAATGTTGAGCAATATTCTCAAGGCCCTATTACTAAACAGTGCAATCACAATGGTCTTTTGTCTCTTACCATTGACGGTGCTGGTTTAAGTTCTGTAAATTGGGAAGGTGCTAAATTCTATACTGAAATTACCTTGGGTAGCCAGGTAATGAAGGATACTGTTCCTGTAACCGCAGTTCCTTATGCTTTGCACGGTGGTTTGACTCCTTCAGACTCTGCAAAAATTAAGGAGTGGATTGCTGACACACTGCAGAACTATTACACCAAGGGTGAAATTAAAGACACACTGAAGGCTTATTACACTGCTCAGAAAGTAAATGATACCCTGAGCAAATATTACACTTCTTACGTAGTGGATACCCTTTTAGCTGCCAAAGCTGACACTTCTTTTGTTAATTTGATTAATAAGCAAGTTCTTGCTAATACCCAAGCTATTAAAGACACCGCTAATCAAATTCGTAAGTGGGCTGACACCACTTTCGCAACAGTTGCTAAAGTTCAAGCAGATAGCATCGTGCTGCATGGTGCTTTGAAAGATACTGCAGTAGCAATTCGTGCCTGGGCTGACACTACTTTTGTAAAAGTTGATGACTTCAAAAATGATACTCTGATTTTGAAGAGTGGTACCACTGTTTTGGATACTTTTGTTTCCAACACTGGTTCTTCAGCTGTAGTGGTGGATGTTAAATCCAAATTCACTCATGATGAAGAAGTTGATTCTGTGAAAAACTTTGTAAGTGCCACTTCTGTTACAGAGATGGAAGCAATGTTAGCAGCACTCAAGGGTAATACATCCATGTTCCCTGCTTTACAGGATTCTATGACTTACATTGCTATCGATTATTTAGCAGCTGAAATGCTGAAAGATACCAACAATAAGACTTTGCTGGCAACAGCAATACATAAATTAGCACCTGCTATTAGTTCTCTTGATGCTAAAGATGCAAAATATTATATCAATAGAGCTAAGGAATTCAGAGCTCTTCTTACCCCCGAATTCAAAGAAGACGTTAAGAATGAACTCAAATATCGTATTAAAACTTATCTGAATAGCACTGAATTCAAAAATGAAGTTAAAAACACTATTAAGAGTACAGAATTCCAAAATACTGTAACTGATATTTTGAGTAATACTGATGTTCAGAATGCAATCCTTGGAAATTCTGCAGTTCAGGATATTGTAAATCAATTAATCATTGATAATGTTGACCCCTTTAATACCGCATCTACTGTACAGGGAGCCATTAATAATGCAATTGTTAAAGCTTTGGGTGGAACTGCTGGTCAAACTATAAATCAAGCTATTAAGCTTGTTCTGCCTTCTTCTATCACACTTGATGATGGCATTCATACTCCTGTGGATTATACCATTACTTGGCATTAATAGAGTTGCTTTTTTGTTTGTTAAAGCAAAAAGCTATGACAAATTGTAGCATTCATGCTGCAAATATTACCCCAATAACTACAATGTACTCCTTCGAAAGAGGGAGTACATTGTTGATATAAAAGCCACTATTTATTTTGTTTTTTATCTATAGAAAATATACTTTTCAAACCTCAGACTGAAGACATTTAAATTTTTGAAACTATGAATAATATTATACGCAAAGGTAATCACTACAGATATGGACGTTTATTAGGATTACTGCTGTTATTGTTTCTAACGAGTCCATGGTGGGCTCAGGCTCATGGCTGGAGTGATGGGCGCTATAATATTATGAAGAACCACAATGTACTCCTTTGCGAAAGGGAGTACATTGCTGATATAATGGGGGCAAGTTTCCAAGGCCTTCCTTCTGCCAACGAGCAGAATCTGGGCGATACTGTGGTGGTCACCATCACGGGTAATGTAGTCACTACTCCCTATAATGGCGGTACCCAGTTTGCCCTGGGCTATACGGTGAGTATCCCTTCAGGAGTCAACCTGAGCGAAAGCGACATTGTGTGCGCCGACGCGGCCAAGGTGGGAGCTATCCATGTGGGTACCTACAGCATGGGCTTGACCGCCGCCTCTTTCGGTTGCTTCAACGAAGACTACCATGTGGTTTTTGAGGTGACCGACGGTAGCCTTACCATCACTAGATCACACTTGATGGTGAGTGCTGACAACAAATCAAAGCTCTATGGCGATAGCGATCCTGAGTTGACCGCCACCTTGCTGGGGCTTTTCAATAACGACGAAATCAACTACAGCCTGAGCCGTGTCGCTGGCGAAACGGTGGGTGAATATGCCATCACTGCCACGGGCGACAGTCTGCAAGGCGACTATATACTGAGTTTTCTGCCGGGCACATTTTCGGTGCTACCGGCACCTTTGACCATCACCATTGCCGACAGCAAAACCTACGACGGCAATGCCCTGCAGGTGGCGTACAATAGTGCAGCCCTTAGCGTTGCAGGACTCGTAGAAGGTGATTACCTCACTGCGGGTGCGGTAGTCAGCAATGCTTCCGCCGTAGCGGTCTATACCTATCCTGCTTCGGTTTCTATAACGGAAGCTTTCAATAGCCAGCACGGTATCAGCAATTATGAGCTGAGCTATGACATCAACTTGGAAATCCAGCGCAGCAATGCTTTGCAGTTCACCAACTGCAACAGCTTGAGCCAATCTAAGAATTACGACAGAATGCCTTTGGCACCACAGCCTATTGTCAATATCAGCGAAGGAACCGTCCTTCAATACAGCGTGGATAATGGCGAGTGGACGGAAGGCGAGGCTCCCAGTATCACTGAGGTGGGCCAGCTGAGCGTGAATGTTCGAGCCGTCAATCCCAACTACGATACCGTTTATTGCGCCTACACGTTGAGCGTTGCTCCAACGCCATTGACCCTGACCATTGTGGGTACGAGCGATGTGGTGGACTATGACAACATCTCGCATACGGTGGCCGGCTATAACATAAGCGCCAGCAGTCCGTATTTTGTGGTGGACAGCGATTTGGTGTTCCTTGGTATGGCCATAGCTTCGCGTATTGACGCGGGTACCAGCTATATGGGTCTGACAGCAGAGCAGTTCACCCTTGTCAATCCCAACTTTTCTGAGGTGGTGTTCGACATCACCGATGGTTACCTGACCATATTGCCGATTAATGTCACCGTGGCCATTGTGGGCAACAGCGACACTTCGGCCTATGATGCCAGCGCTCATACGGTGATGGGTTTCACGGCCAGCTCTGCCAGTCCCCTGTATGACGTGAACAACGACTTTGTCTTCTCGGGCAATGCCATGGTTTCCAGAGTGGATGCCGGTACCAGCTATATGGGCTTGGCTACCACCCAGTTTACCAATATCAACACCAACTTTGACCAGGTGACCTTTGAGATTATCGACGGTTACCAGATGATTACTCCCATTTATGCGGAGGTGATTATCGTAGGACATAACAACACCGCCCAGTTCGACGGCATCGTGCACAGTGTGAACGGTTACAATCTGACAGTGGTCACTCCGCTATACTCTACCAACGACTTTGACTTTGTGGGGGTAGCCCAGGCCGACCGAATGGATGCGGGCACCACATATATGGGTTTGACTGACGTGCAGTTTGTCAACCATAACAGCAATTTTGATACGGTGTCCTTCACGGTGACCGATGGCTACCAATGCATTACTCCGTTAGACGAAGTGACGGTGACCATTACAGGTCATTCGGACACGGTAATATATGACGGTAGTGAGCAAACTGTGACGGGTTATACCGCGACAGCAAGCAATAGTCTTTATCATGTGGATAGTGATTTTATTTTTAGCGGTATTGATACGGCTAAAAGAACCTTTGTGGGCACTACCAATATGGGTTTGACGGCTGAGCAGTTTGAGAATATCAGCGACAATTTTATTCAGGTGAACTTCGTGGTGACCGACGGTTGGCTGACAGTTATGCCCTTCCCCGAGGTGACAGTAAACATTGTGGGACATACGGATACGGCAGTATATGACGGCACTGAGCATAGTGTGAGTGGCTATACGGCCTCGGCAAGTAGTAGTCTCTATCATGTGGACAGTGACTTTAGTTTTAGTGGAAGCGATACGGCGACGAGAACTTTTGTAGGTACCAGCAATATGGGTCTGGCTGCTGAGCAGTTTGCCAATTTGAATGAGAACTTTGCTTCAGTGATCTTCGAGGTGACGGACGGTTGGCAGACGATTAGTCCAGTAGCAGAAGTAGTGGTGACTATTACGGGCCATGTAGATACAGCAGTATATGACGGCACTGAGCATAGTGTGACGGGTTATACCGCAACAGCAAGCAATAGTCTGTATCATGTGGATACTGACTTTAGTTTTAGTGGGACGGATACGGCAGTAAGAACCTTTGTGGGTACTACCAATATGGGTTTGGCTGCCGAGCAGTTCATGAATTTGAATGAGAACTTTGCCCACGTGACCTTTGAGGTGACGGATGGTTGGCTGACCATCAATCCGGTAGCGGAAATAGTGGTGACCATTACGGGTCAAACGGATACGGCGGTATATGATGGCACAGAGCATAGTGTGAATGGCTATACGGCTGTGGCGAATAATAGTCTCTATCATTTGGATAGTGACTATAGTTTTAGTGGGACGGCTACCGCAATGAGAACCTTTGTGGGCACTAGCAATATGGGTTTGGCGGCTGAGCAGTTTACCAATTTGAATGAGAACTTTGCCCATGTGACTTTCGAGGTGACCGACGGAGGACTGACCATCAACCCGATAGCGGAAGTAGTGGTGAGCATCACCGGTCATGTTGACACCGTGGATTTCGATGGCATGGAACATCTTGTGAACGGCTATACGGCTGTGGCGAACAATAGTCTCTATAGTGTGGATAATGACTTTAGTTTCAGTGGGAGCGATACGGCGGTAAGAACTTATGTAGGTACCAGCTATATGGGCTTGACTGCTGCACAGTTTGCGAATACCAACGAGAACTTCGCCCATGTGAGCTTTGAGGTGACCGATGGTTGGTTGACCATCACGCAGATTGCAGATGTGGTGGTGACCATTACGGGCCATTATAGTGCTGTGGTTTATGACGGTACCAGTCACAGTGTGAGTGGTTACGAGGTGACCATCAGCAATCCTTTATATGCAGTGAGCGACTTCGTCTTCAGTGGTACGGCTATGGCTGATCGGACTGTTGCCGGTACCAGCTATATGGGCTTGACTGCTGAGCAATTTACCAATACCAATGCTAACTATGCCACTGTAATCTTCAATGTGACGGATGGTTATCAAACCATCAATCCGATAGACGAAGTGACAGTGACCATTACAGGTCATACGGATACGGCAGTATATGATGGCACAGCGCATGTAGTGAGTGGTTATACGGCTACAGCAAGCAATAGTCTCTATCATGTGGATAGTGACTTTAGTTTTAGTGGAGCGGATACGGCAGTGAGAACTAATGTAGGTACTACCAATATGGGCTTGGCTGCCGCACAATTTACGAATACCAACGAGAACTTTGCCCAGGTGAATTTTGTGGTGACCGACGGCTGGCAGACTATTCTGCCGGTAGCGGAAGTAGTGGTGACCATTGCGGGTCATACGGATACTACAGTATATGACGGTACTGAGCATGTGGTGAGCAGCTATACGGCTACGGCAAATAATAGTCTCTATAATTTGGATAGTGACTATAGTTTCAGTGGGACAGCTATTGCGGCAAGAACTTTTGTGGGTACAACCAATATGGGACTGACAGCCGCACAGTTTACGAATACCAACGAGAACTTTGCTCATGTGACTTTTGAGGTGACCGACGGCTGGCAGACCATTCTGCCAGTAGCGGAAGTAGTGGTGACCATTACGGGTCATACGAATACTGTGGTATATGATGGCACTGAGCATGTGGTGAGCGGTTATACGGTCACGACGAACAATAATCTCTATAATTTGAATAGTGACTATAGTTTTAGTGGAACGGATACGGCGGTGAGAACTTTTGTAGGTACTACCAATATGGGCTTGGTTGCCACACAGTTTGCCAATTTGAATGAGAACTTTGCCCATGTGACTTTCGAAGTAACGGATGGCTGGCTGACTATTAATCCGGTAGCGGAAGTGGTGGTGACCATTACAGGTCATACAGAAACTATAGTTTATGATGGTACAGAGCATGTCGTGACTGGCTATACTGCTATGGCGAACAATAGTCTCTATAATTTGGATAGTGACTATAGTTTTAGTGGGACGGATACGGTGGTAAGAACTTTGGTAGGTACCACCAGTATGGGGCTGGCAGCTAATCAGTTTGTGAATACGAATAACAACTTTGCCCATGTGAGCTTTAATGTGACCGACGGCTGGCTGACCATCAATCCGGTAGCAGAAGTGGTGGTGACCATTACGGGCCACCGAGACACGACGGTATATGATGGAGCTGAGCATGTGGTGAGCGGCTATACGGCCACATCTAACAATAGTCTCTATAATTTGGATAGTGACTATAATTTCAGTGGGACAGCTATTGCGGCAAGAACTTATATAGGTACTACCAATATGGGACTGAATGCCAATCAGTTTGCGAATACGAACAACAACTTTGCCCATGTGACCTTCAATGTGACCGACGGTGGGCAGATGATTTTGCCAGTAGCGGAAGTAGTGGTGACCATTACAGGCCAAAGGGATACCAGTATTTACGACGGCAGACTGCATATTGTAGTTGGCTATGAAGTGGAAATTGACAATCCGCTCTATACGGAAGATGACTTCTACTTCGACGATATCGACATGGCGACAAGAACCTATGTGGGTACCTCCTTTATGGGTTTGGTTCCCGAACAGTTTATCAATATCAACGACAACTTTGCCCACGTGACCTTCAACGTGATTGACGGTGGGCAGACGATTTTGCCAGTAGCCGAAGTGACGGTGACCATTACGGGTCAAACTTCCACTATAGTATATGATGGAACTGAGCATGTAGTGAGCGGCTATACGGCCACAACGAATAATAGTCTCTATAGTTTGAATAGTGACTATAGTTTTAGTGGGGCAGATACGGCGGTAAGAACTGTTGTAGGTACTACCAATATGGGCTTAGCTGCCGAGCAGTTTACAAATACCAACGAGAACTTTGCCCAGGTGAACTTTAATGTGACTGATGGCTGGCTGACCATAGCCAAGGCCAATTTGGCGATTACGATTAATGACGCCAAAAATTTTGATGGTACCACTTTGGTGACCGCCTACAATACTCCCAATGTTGTGACAACGGAAGGCCTGGTGGCAGGAGATTACCTGACTGCCGGAGAGGTGGAGAGCTTTGGCAATGAGGTGGCCACTTATGTTTATCCGGCTTCTGTACGTATCAACGAGGCTTTTGCTACTTATAAGGGTATCGACAACTATCAAGTTAGCTATCAGATAACCCAGCGTATAGCACGCAACGATGCATTGGAGATTACCAATTGTGATGCATTGACGAAGACCGGTACATACAATGGTTTGGCTTTGACTTCAGTTCCTGCCGTTAACATTACAACTGGAACCACCTTGGAATACAGTGTGAACGGTGGCGCGTGGTCGTCGTCGGAGGTACCAGGAATTACCAATGTGGGAAGCATAGAGGTAAGCGTGCGTGCTATCAATCCGAATTACGACACCACCTATTGCAGCTATACCTTGACGGTGCAGCCTGCGGAACTGACCGTGACGGCCAATGACAAAAACCGCGTGTATTATGAGGCCAATCCTGATTTCGACGGTATCATTACCGGTTTTGCCAACGGAGAAGATGTCTCGGTAGTCAGTGGCAATGCGACCTACAGTACTACGGCTATTCAGTCATCTTCGGTGGGCACTTATCCCATTGTTCCCGATATCAGCATGCTGAGTGCCCAGAACTATACTTTCAGCGCCGTTAATGGCCAGTTGACTGTTCAGCCGCTGGCAGTAGTCTTTACGGGTGAAACTACCAGTTTGACCTATAATGGAGCGGTGCAGCAGAGTACCGCCATCAGCCAGAGTGGTTTGGTAAGCGGTCATAGCTTCAGCGGTTTGAACTATTTGGCACAAGGCATACATGTGGGAAGTTATAATGGCAGCTTCAGCGGCACATTGGTCATCAGTGATGCTCTTGATGAGGATGTAACCGAAAACTATGTTGTTTCGTATGTTTCAGGTAGTCTGACCATAACCCCGATGAGTGGGGTAACGGTAGCTATTACCGGTCACCACAGTACAGAGGTGTACAACGGAACCGTTCGTACAGTAACAGGTTATGACATGAGTGCCAGCACTCCTATATACACTAATTCCTGTATTGCTTTCACGGGCAGAGACACGGCCTCTAAAAAGGATGTGGGTACCGTTTACATGGGACTTGAAGCCAGCCAGTTTGCCAACAGCAGCGCTGACTTCACGAATGTCAGCTTTGAGGTGACCGATGGTTATCAGACCGTAACACCTATCACCCAGCCCATCACCATCACCGCCAATTCGGCCTATAAGAAGTATGACGGAACAGCCTTGACGGAAGCAGGATTTACCTACACCAATGGCATATTGCTGGCAGGAGATGTGCTGAGCGCAACGGTGACTGGCACCTTGACCAATGTTGATACGGTGGCTAATGTGGTGACCGCTTATCAGGTGACACGTGGTGAAGAAGTGATTACCTCCAATTATACTTTTGCAGATCCTGTTGCAGGTGCATTGGGAATCTATAGACGTAATGTGACTTTGACCTCTGCCAGCGACAGTAAAGTATATGATGGTACGCCTCTGACTAACAGTGAGGTAATGGTGGGCGGTGACGGTTTTGTTGCTAACGAGGGAGCCATCTATACGGTGACGGGAAGCCAGACAGAGGTGGGTGCTTCCCAGAATACCTTTACCTACAGTTTGAATTCCAATACGTTGGAAGGCAACTATACCATTACCACCATAGAGGGAACCTTGACAGTGACTACACTCAATTCGGTGGTGGTGACCATTACCGGTCATAGCGACACGGTGGCTTACGACGGTACTGCACACAGCGTGAGCGGCTATGAGATAAGTACCAACAACCCGCTCTATTCGGTGAATGATGTTAGCTTCAGTGGTACGGCTACAGCTACCGGTACCCAAGTGGGCACCACTTACATGGGTTTGACCGCCAGTCAGTTTACCAATACCAACCCCAACTTCAATAGTGTGACCTTTGTGGTGACCGACGGCTGGTTAACGGTGAGCCCGATCGAGGTGACGGTAGCCATCACAGGTCATCATGACACAACCGCTTATAACGGCAGCGCACAGCATGTGAGCGGCTATGAGGTAAGTATTGCCAACCCGCTTTATTCGGTGAATGATATCAGTTTCAGCGGTACTGCCAATGCCACAAGAACTGAGGTAGGTACCACCTACATGGGACTGAGCGCTAATCAGTTTGCCAATACCAACCCCAACTTTGCCGATGTGACTTTTGAGGTGACCGATGGCTGGTTGACGGTGAGTCCGATCGATGTGACCGTAGCTATTACAGGTCACCATGCTACTGCAACTTATGACGGCACCGCACATAGTGTGAGTGGCTATGAGGTGAGTATCGCCAATCCGCTTTATACGGTGAATGACATCAGTTTCAGCGGAACCGCCACCGCCTTAGGAACGGAGGTAGGCACTACCTACATGGGCTTGACTGCCAGTCAATTTGCCAATACCAATCCCAACTTCGCCCAAGTGACCTTCGAGGTGACCGACGGTTATCAAACCATTACTGCCTTGGGAGGGGTTGTGGTGACCATTACGGGTCATCATGACACGACGACCTATGATGCTACCGCACACAGCGTGAGCGGCTATACCGCCACGGCCAACAATAGTCTCTATCATGTGAATAGTGACTTTAGTTTCAGTGGTACGGCAGAGGCTGCCAGAACTGATGTGGGTACCACCTACATGGGCTTGACTGCCGGTCAATTTGCCAATACCAATCCCAACTTCACCGATGTAACTTTCGAGATTAACGATGGCTGGCATACGGTCACTCCGCTCGCCATAAGCTTTGTGGGAGAAAGCCAGACGCTGACGTACAATGGCAGCACTCAGGCTATTGAGGGTATTACCCCAGTGGGTCTTGTAAGCGGTCACAGCTTCGAAGGACTGAGCTATAAGGCAGAAGGCTTGAATGTGGGAACTTATCAAGGAGCCTTCAGCGGTACACTGGTAGTTAAAGATGCCAACGAGCAAAATGTGACTTCCAACTATACCTATACCACCACACCGGGCACTCTGACCATTAGCCATGCCAGCATTCCTGTGACCTTTACGGGAGAATCTAATACGATGGTGTACAACGGTAGTGCCCAAACGATCACAGGTATTACGTCCGCCGGTCTTTTGGAAGGTCATACCTATACCAACCTGAACTATGCTGCTACAGGAACCTCGGTGGGCAGTTATACTGGTGTGTTTGAGGGTACGGTACAAATCTGGTCAGGCGGAGTGGATGTCAGCGAAAATTATGTGGTTACGGAAACCCCAGGTAGCTTGGAGATTACGACACGTGATATCACCGTGTCTGTAGCCGACCGAAGCCTTGAGTATAATGGTAGCGAGCAGTTGGGCAACACAGCCTGCAGCTTCAGCAATATGGTGTCGGGACATACGGCCACTATCACCTACACTCCTTCAAGGGGCAAACTGGTTTCTGCAACACCATACGACAATGGCGAGTTCACGCTGAGCAGTCTGTCGGTAGAGGATGCCAACGGCCATAATGTAAGCGCTAACTATAACCTGGCAGCTGCGGTGACTGGCAAGCTGACCATTACTAACCGCACACAGAAATATCAGATAACGGTAGTGGCCAACAGCAGTACCGGCAATATCTATGACGGCACGGCGAAAAGCGTATCAGGCTTCCAAAGCCTTTCGTTTGAGGTGGAAGGCAACAGCTATACGGTAGAAGGACTGACGACCAGCAATCCCAGCAGCATCAATGTATGTAATCTAGCCAATGCAATAACGGGAACCGCCGTGGTGAGAGATGCCGAGCAGAATATTGTGACCGACCAATTTACGGTGAACAAACTTAACGGTACTTTGGAAATCAAAGCGAAGGCTGCGACCATCGCCGTCAATAACGCTCAAAAGGTATATGGCGCCAGCGACCCGACATTTACCGGTACGGTATCAGGACTGGTGAATGAGGGTGACTTGGGAGTGGTCAGCTTTATCCGCTCGAACACCGATGAGAATGTAGGCACCTATAACAGTGTATTGACAGCTACCTATACCACCAATGCCAATTATACGGTAACCATCAATCGTGGTAGATTCACGATCACAAGGGCCATAGCCGTGGTGACTGCTGACCATCAGGTGAAAACTTACGGAGATGACGACCCCGTGTTTACAGCCACTGTCACCGGCATGCAACGCGGTGATGATCCCAGTATAATTAGTTACCAATTAAGCCGCGTGGAAGGTGAGAATGTGGGCAATTATAACATCAATGCTGGCGGAGCAACCGCACAGGGCAATTATATTGTGAGCTATGTACATGGAACACTGACTATTGAAAGATCCTTCCTCTCTTTGAATGCTGACGACAAAACGAAGGAGTATGGGGATGCTGATCCTGTACTGACAGCCACCTTATATGGCTTGAAGAACGGCGATAATGCCTCTGTGATTAGCTATAGCTTGAGCAGGGAAGAGGGTGAGAGTATGGGTGAATATACCATCACGGGTACAGGCAATGCGGTGCAGGGCAACTATAATGTATATTTCGTGTCGGGTGTCATGACGATTACAGCTGCCTCGGCGACGGTAACGGCCAATTCGCAGACCAAAGTATATGGTGAAGACGATCCTGCATTGACCGCCACCATTACCGGCTTGAAGAACGGTGATGCTGATTCGCTCATCGTTTACAGCTTGTCTCGTACCGCAGGGGAAAATGCGGGTGTTTATCCCATTACGCCTTCTGGCAATAGTGTACAAGGCAATTATGTGGTGACCTACGTCCCCTCCACGATGAATATCACTAGGGCACCTGTTACACTGTCACTGGTGAGTGCATCGAAGGTTTATGGCGATCCGGATCCTGACATGGTGATAGCTACTGGTTTGAAGAATGGTGACGATTTGAGTGTGCTTAGCTACAATTTGTCACGTTCCCCGAACGATGAGAATGTCGGCATGAAAACAGTTACCCTTAGTATTCCGTTTGGAACACAGAACAATTATTCGGTGGTAAGAACGACAAGTTATGCTTATTTGACTATTAACCAAGCTCCGCTAACAGTGAAAGCCGACGACAAAGTAAAGATATATAGCGAAGCTGATCCTGCATTGACCGTTTCTATCATAGGCTTAAAGAATGGGGATAACGAAAGTGTCATTTCCTATAATGGTCCCACTCGTGCTGCCGGTGAAAGCGTGGGTAGCTATACGATTTCTGTGTCGGGACAAGGCAATCAGGGTAATTATACAGTAAGCTTCCAGTCGGGCACATTCACGATTGTGAGTAACCCTGTAAGTGTGACTATTACTGGTAATACGGGCTCGAAGACATATAATGGCTATGAGCAGAGTGTGACCGGCTATAGCGTTACGCTGCCTGAAGGCACCGAACTGACCGAATCGGATATTGTGTGCTTGCGTGCTGCCGAAGCAGTAGGAACCAATGTGGGCACCTATAATATGGGTTTGACCGCCGCCGATTTTGCCAATACCAATGCCAGCTATTTGGTGAATTTTATTGTGACAGATGGTAGTATGACCATCAATAGAGCGGTGGCTAGAGTTCTGGCAGATAATGTTACCAAGGCATTCGGTGAGGCTGATCCTCCTTTCACTGCAACGATTGTTGGCTTAAAGGGCAACGATGATGCTTCAGTACTCAGCTATACTTTTACACGTGAACCAGGGGAAGCGGTAGGTACCTATGTGATTACTCCTCAGGGTGATCAAGATCAGGGTAATTATCGCGTAAACCAGTATAGAACAGGTTTGTTGACTATTATTGCCGAATGGCCAGATTGTCCCGAACTGGGAGAGACAGGTCATGTTCCCGCCACTATTACCGACAGAACAGAAGTATTTCAGGCGGTGACACCGGTGTACAATGTGGCACAGGGGGTAAGCGTCATCGATGCTTATTATACGATAACGATACCCGGTATGGCGGATGTGGTAGTGCCTGCTGCCTACAATAACGGTTCCATCACTGCCGATATCAACATTCCTCTTGAATGGAGAGGGAAGGCTATTACCGTGATACTGACCGCTATCTATAATGGCTGTGGAAACAGCACTCCTTTTGTGGGTGAGCCTAAAAAGATCTGCGTGCCCTATGACATTGCTCCTGCTATTATTTCCACCTCCAACACCAGCGGAGAGAACAAAACCGATTTGTTTACCAATGGAGGTATGGTTATCCTAAGGGCTATCATTAGCAATAGGGATGACAGTAAGATTGCCGAGTATGGTTTCTTGATTTCAACCAATGCTGCTGAGGTGGATAGCTATAATAGCGCCGTTGCCAAAGTCTTGACCGATGTGACGAGTGATACAATAAGCTATAATATTGCTTTGGATTCGTGTATGAAACATCTGTATTACAAACCCTATCTGAAATTGAAGGATTGTGACAGCACGATAGTGTATGGTCAGCGAAGAGACTTCAGCATGTGGCATCCCGATTTGCAACCGCTGACGGTGACTCCTTCCACCAGTGTGGCACAGGGTACTGCAATCACCCTTTCAGCCGTAGCCAACATGACGGTAGGCAGTTGGCCTCAGCTATATGACCGTTATTATCATGTGTTGAATGACGGTGCAACGTGGCATGGTTATTCGGGTTGTACACTGGGGACCAATGGCAATATTACCAAGACTATGGAAGAGTGGATGCATATCTTGTTAGACTGTCAGGTAGCCGCTATAATGGTTGATGAAAATATGCATTTGAATGTCAATGATGCCAGCTTCAGATATGAATGGGAACCCATTGGCTGGAGCAGTCCTGCACCTCAGAGCCACGGTGTGACCACTACCACGATTAACCAAACTACCACCTATCAGGGCTCGGCAATATTTACCTATAGAGGCATGGAATGCAAGGTGTCGAGCAATATTACCGTGACCGTACAATAGTAGAACTTCTTAATATCAGCTAAAAGAAAAATCCCGCTTGTTTAGGCAAGTGGGATTTTTTATCTGGGAATTTAATAGTTATTATTTCTCCAGTCGGATACGGGCGTCCACAGCGGTAACATAGCGCGGATTGCCCAGCAGTGGGTTGAGGTCCATCTCGGCAATCTCGGGAGCAGCCTGCACCAGAGCGCTTACGCGGGCCACCTGGTCGGCATACAAGTCGAGGTTGACGGGCTCTTGGCCACGCACGCCTTGCAGTATCTTGTAGCCGCGCAGCTTGGTGAGCATCTCTTTGGCTTCAGCAGCGGTGATGGGTGCCAACGCGCTCTGCACGTCTTTCAGCACCTCGATGAAGATACCACCCAAACCGAAGAAAATCTGATGGCCGAACTTGGCATCACGGATGGCACCAATATAAACATCGGTACCGTCCAGCATCGGGTACATCTCTACTGCGTAGGTATCCTTAATAGCCATCAGGCGGTCGAATTCCTTGCTGACGGTGTCCAAATCTTTCACGTTGAGGGTTACACCACCCACATCGCTCTTGTGTAATGGACCGACCACTTTCATGACCAAAGGCACATCCTTGCTGCAGCCCACTTCTTTGGCAAAGGCGAGGGCATCTTCCTTTTTGGAGACCTCCACCGATTTCTTGCGGCTGATGCCAGCAGCATCAAGTAATTCGTTGTAATCGGCAATTTCCATATAGCCGTCCTTGCAACGATCCACAGTGGCGCGGATACGGGCTACGTCGATCTTCGGCAGCTCTACATGCTCGGGCTGAGGTTTGGGTGTGTTATAGACTTTCACGAGGGCATTGCCCAAAACGCATTCTTCGGGGAAGTTGATACGTCCCTTGCTGATAAAGTCCTCAATTTCTTCTTTCACATTGATAATACTTGGCAGTACAGGGAAGATGGGCTTTTTGCAGGTCTTCATTTTCTCGTCGAGCAGGTCGTAAACCTCTTTGTTGCTGAACAAGCCAGGAGAACCGAAGATGACTACGGAGAAGTCGATCTCGTCGTATTCGTTCTCAACCGTGTCGATAATATAGCCCAATTGCTCGGCTGTACCGGTGGCGAGGAAGTCGATGGGATTGCCCACTGAGGAGCCGCCAAACAACTTGGCCAAGAGGGCGGGACTAGCAGGATGGTCTTTCAAGGGAGGCACTTCCATGCCGCCGTTGCTGAGCACGTCGGTGAGCATCACGGCGGGACCGCCAGCGTGAGTAATCACGGCGCAGCGCTTGCCTTTGAGTTCGGGATGCATGAACACTCCGCAAACGGTGGTCAGCTCTTGACGGTTCTGGCAGCGCACAATGCCGGCTTTCTGGAAGAGGGCATCCACAGCAGCATCGTTGGTAGCGAGCGCACCAGTATGTGAAGAAGCGGCACGCGAGCCAGCGGCACTACCACCACTCTTGATGGCGGCAATGTGGCAGCCCTTGTTGATAAGGCTGCGGCTGTGCTTGAGCAGACGCATCGGGTCGCCAATCTTCTCCATATAAAGCATGATGACGTGGGAGGACTTTTCGGGGTCGAAAGTCTCGTCGAGGTGTTCGAGCACATCTTCGATACCCAGTTGAGCACTGTTACCTACTGCCCACACGCTGTTGAACTTAAGACCGTTGCTCATACCATATTCCTTGATAAACACAGCGGTGGCACCCGAGCCGGTGATGAAATCCACTCCCTTGGGGTCGAGTTTTGGAATCGGTGTATCGAAGCAGCCGCTGTAGTTGGTGTTGAGGAAGCCCGTGCAATTGGGGCCGATGAGTGAGCCGCCCACCGCATTGATGGCATCCACAATATGCTTCTCGATTTCAGCACCCTCGTGGCTCTCTTCCGAGAAGCCTGCGCTGATGATGATAAAGCCCTTGGTACCTTTTTGCTGGGTGAGCACATCCACCGTCTGGGCGCAGAATTTGGCCGCGATACAGAGGATGGCGCAATCGACCTGAGGCAGGTCGTCAACTTTGGCGTAGCATTTCACGCCCTGCACTTCGGTCTCTTTGGGATTGACAGCATATACCTGCCCTTTGAAGGCACTCTCTAAAAGGTTTTTCAGGGCCTTGCCGCCAGGTTTGTGAATGTCACTTGATGCACCGCACACCACGATGCTTTTCGGATCTAATAGTTTTGGGTTGATCATGTTATGTTGTTTTTTAATGTATTAATATTTGCGTCACTACCCCGCCCTTTGGGCACCCCTTCTAATAGAAGGGGAATTATTTTATTTCAGTTTTAAATCTTCGATGATTTTTTGGATTTTTTCTGTCAGGATGGCGTTGGCGGCATCATACTGATTGATGTCGGGCAGTTCGCCCACTACACCGAAATAGAATTTGATTTTCGGCTCGGTACCAGAGGGACGGACGGTGATTTTGGAACCATCGGCGGTGAAGAACTGTAGCACGTTGGACTTAGGCAGTGCAATGGGCTCTTGAGTTCCTTGGTCCAGATGATAGGCAATGCTTGCCTGGATATCCTTCATCAGCACCACTTTCTGGCCGCAGATTTCTTTTGGGGGATTGTTGCGGTAGTTGACCATCATGGCGGCAATTTCTTCGGCACCGCTCTTGCCTTGCTTGGTCAGCGACAGCAGGTCTTCCTTGTAGAAACCGTATTCGTGGTATATTTCGAGTAGCATCTCATAGAGACTCTTTCCTTGGTTGGCGTAGAAAGCAGTCATCTCAGCAATGAGGCAGCATGCAATCACGGCATCCTTGTCGCGTACAAAATCGCCAGCCAGGTAGCCGTAGCTTTCCTCGCCGCCGCCGATAAAGGTCATTTTACCCTCATGCTCTTTAATCTTTTCGGCAATGTATTTGAAGCCAGTGAGCACGTCGAAACAGGGCACATGGCAACTGTCGGCCATGCGTTTGATCAGCTCGGTGGTGACGATGGTCTTGACGATAAATTGCTTGCCATCGAGTTTGCCGAGGGCTTTCCATTGAGACAGCAGGTAGTGAACCAGCAGTGAGCCGGTCATATTGCCGTTCAGCAGTATCATCTCGCCCTTGGAGTTGCGCACGGCGATACCCACACGGTCGGCATCAGGATCGGTAGCCAGCACCAGGTCGGCCTTCTCAGCCTCTGCCTGAGCAATAGCCATCGTCAGGGCGCTCTTTTCTTCAGGATTGGGTGATTTTACAGTGGGGAAGTTACCATTGCTCACCGCCTGCTCTTTCACGATGCTGACATTCTCGAAGCCATACATCTTCAGTGCTTTGGGCACCATGGTGATACCCGTACCGTGGAGTGGGGTATAGATGATTTTCAGCTGTTTCTGGGCGGCAATTGCTTCGGGATGCAGTGACAGGCCGTGAACCAGTTTCAGGTAGGCCTCGTCGAGACTGCCGTCAATAATATGCACTTTATCGGGATTGCGCTGCCATTTGGTATCGTGCAGTGATTTAATCTTGTTGACCTCGGCAATTACATTCTTGTCGTGTGGGGGCACCAACTGTCCGCCGTCGTTCCAGTACACCTTGTAGCCGTTGTATTCCTTGGGATTGTGAGAGGCAGTCACCATCACACCAGCTTGACAGTGGAGGTAGCGCACGGCAAACGACAGCACAGGGGTGGGGCGCAGTTCGGGGAACAGGTGGCAGGTGATGCCATTAGCGGAGAGCACGTCGGCGGTGATGTCGGCAAAATAGGCGCTGTTGTTGCGCGAGTCGAAAGAGATGGCTACGCTGATTTCCTGACCAGGGAACTGCTGTTTGAGGTAGTTGGCCAAACCTTGGGTAGCAGCGCCCACCGTGTATTTGTTCATGCGGTTGGTACCTACGCCCATAATGCCACGCAGGCCGCCCGTGCCGAATTCCAGGTCACGGTAGAAAGCCTCGGTTAACTCATCGGGATTGTTTTGCAGAAAATCCTTGATTTGTGATTTGGTGTCGGCATCGTAGTCGTCTTGCAGCCACAACGCCACGCGTTCTTCGATATATTTATCCATAGTTTATCAGATTAAAATATTAATCTGCAAACTTACGGAAAATATTTGGACTTTCAAAATATATTTTTACGCTTCTTGTTTGCTGATATTCAACAACACTCCAGTGGCAATTCCGGCGAACAACATGGACGCGCCGCCGCGGCTGATGAAGGGCAGTGTCTGACCGGTGGCGGGCAACAGCCCGCAGTTGACACCGATGTGTACCAGTCCCTGACAGCAAAACCAGAAGCCAATACCCACTGCCAGCAGCATACCGAAGGGACCTTCGCTGCGCCGCGCAATGAGGATGGAACGATAGAAAAATATCAGATAGCCGATGAGGATGAGCATGCTGGCGGTGATGCCCAACTCTTCAGTCACCGTAGTGAAAACATAGTCGGTGTCTTTTTCCGGCAGGTTTTTGTTGATGACTCCCTGACCGGGTCCGGCAGGCAGCAATCCCGAGCGGGCGATGGCTGCCTTCGACTTGATCATCTGGTCGCCATAGCCGTCGCTATTGTCGTTGGTAAGATAGTAATGGCAGCGGTGTCTGAAGGTGCTTGAACGCCCCGAATTGGTGCCGAAAAGATAGATGGCTCCGAATACCATAGCCACCGTCATAAATAGCAGCAGGTGTTTGGCTTTGACATTGCCCAAAAACATAATGGCTAAGCTGGTGGCGAAAAAGATGATAGCGGTGGACATATTGCTGAGCGCCATACCGCCAGTGAAGAACAGTACTACTAGAAACAAACCTGACACATCCTGCAGGGTCATATCGGTCTCATTGTTGATACGTACGGCCAAAAACTTGGCGATGAAAAATATGGCTAAGAAACCGATAAAGTAAAAGGTCTGAATCTCCATGGAGCCGATTTGGATGCCTCGTCGCTCTTCGTTGCCGAAGAGTAGGGTGACTATCAGTAGCACGGCGGCTATCAGCAAGGCAAAAAGTGCCAAGCGTGACAAAGCCCGATAGTTGATTTTATAGGCAATGAACATGCCGATGAAACACAGGGCAATGTACATCAGGTGACGGAGAAAGACATGGGTGGAGCTGGCGGAACTGAGTACGGCCAGTACCGATATCAACGACAAACCGATGGTGACCACCAGAATGCCCTTATCGCCTTTGAACTTTATTTTGTCTTTTAAGTTCATGATGAAATCTATTAATGTCACTACCCCGCCTTTCGCAATTTTTATAATTGGGCTACTGCCTCTTTGAACTTTTCACCACGTTCACGGTAGGTGCGGTACATGCCGAAGCTGGTGGTGCCTGGAGCGAACAAAACAGCGTCGCCAGGGGCTGCGTTATAATAGGCAGCACGTACGGCTTCTTCCATATTCATGTATACGTCAACGGCAATGCCAGTTTGCACAAAGAAGTTGTAGATGTCGGAATTGTATACGCCCAGCATCACGATGTGTTTTACCTTTTCTTCCACGATTTCAAGCAGCTCGTCGCTCAGGTTTTCGCGATTATCGATGCTCATAATCCAGGTAGTGGGCTTGGTCATGCTTTCCAAAGCAAACCATACGGCATTGACGTTGGTAGAACGCGAATCGTTGATAAAGTCGATCCCTTCGATGTTTTTCACCAGTTCCAATTTATTAGAGCTGCCTTCAAAGTCGGACAGGGATTCGTTAAGGCTTTCGTTACGGGCGCGAAGCAGTTTGCCTGCCAGTATGGAAGCCATGCTGCTACCGGTGTCGGTAGTGGTTGGAAATGCGTTGTAAGCGATGTGTTTGTGTGTTGTTGCCATATTTTATCTTACTTTTAATGTTACTACTGAAATGACTGCCAAAATGATACCCACCACAATAAAGCGCTGCACTATCTTGGCTTCGTGCAAGCCTTTTTTCTGGTAATGATGATGGATGGGGGTCATCAGGAAGACGCGGCGACCTTCACCGTATTTCTTTTTGGTATATTTGAAATAGCTCACCTGGATGATGACTGAGATAGACTCGATGAGGTAGATGCCGCAGAGGATGGGAATCAACAGTTCTTTTCTGATGATGATGCACAAAACGGCGATAATGCCACCTAGCGAAAGACTACCCGTGTCGCCCATAAACACTTGGGCGGGGAAACAGTTCCACCAGTAAAAACCGATGCAGGCTCCGATAAGGGCGGCGGTGAACACCACCAACTCGCCGATGTTGGGGATGTACATGATGTTGAGGTAATCGGCAAAAATGCTGTTGCCCGACACGTAGGCCAACACGGCAATACCTATGGCGATGACTGCCGCGGTGCCTGTGGCCAAGCCGTCCAGTCCATCGGTGAGGTTGGCCCCGTTGGAAACACCGGCAATGATGAAGACGATGACGAGGATGTATACTAATGAAGAGAGAATACCCGATTTGTCACCGGTCCAGTTGGTCAGCCAGGCATAGTCGAACTCGTTGTTTTTTACAAAAGGAATGGTAGTTTTGGTGGAATGCTCGGCAGGACTATTGGAGAAAGCCGTGGTGGTGCGGTTGGCATTGTCGAACTGGAACACCTCGTTGGTTTCCACATATTTCTTCTCCACATTACCTTTCTCCTTGATGGTGACATCGGGATGGAAGCACATCACCAGTCCCACTACCAGACCGAGGATAATCTGACCTGCCAGTTTTTTCTTGCCCGAGATACCTTCCTTGTTTTTCTTGAACACCTTGATGTAGTCGTCGGCAAAGCCCAAGCAACCCAACCAAACGGTGGTGAAAATCATCAAGATGATATAGATGTTGTGTAGTTTGGTGAGTAGCAGCACTGGTACCAGAATAGAGGCGATGATAATGATGCCGCCCATAGTGGGAGTTCCTTTTTTCTGCAGTTGTCCTTCCAACCCCAGATCTCTTACGGTTTCTCCGATTTGTGCTTTTTTCAGTTTTCCTATTACCCACTTGCCGATAATCAGCGAGATGAAGAGCGACAATACGATGGCGGTTGCTGCTCTGAAAGAGATGTACTGGAACATACCTGCACCGGGTATGTTGAATTGCTGAAGCCAGTCGAAAAGATAATATAACATAGGTCTTTGGTTTTAGTGGGTTAGAGGTTGAAGTTGTTTTTGATTTCTTCGGTATCGTCGAAGTGGTGTTTCACGTGATTGATTTCCTGATAGTTTTCGTGTCCTTTGCCAGCTACCAAAAGCACATCACCAGGCTGCATCAGCATGCAGGCGGTCTTGATGGCTTCGTGGCGGTTTTCGATGACCAGCACTTTGCGTTTCTGATCGGCAGACACTCCTGTGAGCATATTGTTGAGGATGTCTTCGGGTTTCTCGGTGCGAGGATTATCGGAGGTCAGTATCACTTTGTCGCTGTATTCGCAGGCGATGGCTGCCATCTCGGGGCGTTTTAGCTTGTCGCGGTCGCCGCCACAACCCACCACCGTGAGAATGTTGACACTGTGCTGGGTGATGTCGGTAATGGTGGACAGCACGTTTTTCAGTGCGTCGGGGGTATGTGCGTAATCGACAATGGCAGAGCCTCCTTTGGGGTTGCGGATTAGCTGGAAGCGACCAGCGGCACTGCCTAGTCCGCTCATCTGCTGCAGCACTTCGTCGCTATCCATACCCAGTAGCACGGCAGCACCGTAAATAGCCAACAAGTTGTAGGCATTGAAGCGGCCACAGAGTTTGAAATACACCTCTTGACCGTTGATGGTCATTTGTAGTCCGGTGAAGTCATTGTCTAAAATCACCCCTTTGAAATCGGCTGCTTTCAACAAGCTGTAAGTATGTACTTGGGCTTTGCTGTTTTGGGTCATCACCAAGCCGTTCTTGTCGTCAATATTAGTCAGTGCAAAAGCGTCTGCGGGCAGTTCGTCGAAGAATTTCTTCTTGGCTTTGATATATTCGGCAAAGGTCTTATGGTAGTCGAGGTGGTCGTGGGTGATGTTGCTGAAAAGTCCTCCGGCAAAGTGCAGTCCGGCAATGCGGTGCTGACAGATGGCATGCGAGCTCACTTCCATAAAGCAGTACTGGCAGCCAGCCTCCACCATGCGGTGCAGCAATTCATTCAGCACCAGGGCATCGGGAGTGGTATGTGTGGTAGGTATAATATCGTCTTCAATACGGTTTTCAATGGTGGAAAGTAAACCAGTAGGGTAGCCCATTTGGCGGAACAAACGGTAGAGCAGGGTCACTGTGGTGGTTTTGCCGTTGGTGCCAGTGATGCCCACCAAGTGCAGTTTCTCGCTGGGGAAATCGTAGAAAGCGCTAGCCAACAATCCCAAGGCTATATCACTGTTTGGCACCTTAATGAAGGTGACATTGTTCTTTACGGATGCAAGATCCTGTGCCTCCGCGGGTATTTCTTCACATACAATCATTTTTCCCCCCTGCTCGATAACCTTAGCGATAAAACTGTGGCCATCTACATGGGTACCGCGTTGGGCTACAAACAGGATGTCGGGATGGTCGGCATTCACCTTGCGTGAATCGAAGGTGATGCCTTCCACCTGACGGTCGCTGCTGCCGATTAATTCGTATTTTTCAATATGTTGCAATAAAATTGATAAGTCTTTCATTGCTATGTGTTTTTATTCCAAAAATAATGTTACAGTGTTGGTGGACGAGTCGAGTACTTGTCGGCGTACCACTCCATATCCTTGTATCTTCACCTTGTAGCCGGCACGTGTCAGCTCACTGACGGCATCGGAGGCAATCATTTCAGAAACATCTGGTAACTTGTCGCCGCTTTTGAATTTCGGGTTTTTCAGCATGATTGAGTAGTCATCTCTATAGCCAGAGGTGACGTAAGGTACTGGTAGCTGGCTGCTGGGGTAGGCGATGCCCAGACTTTCCATGATGAGTTTGTACTGCTGCGAGTTCACCACATGGGTTTTGGGCAGCTGTGTGCCGTGTTCATGGTTGACCACCTGCAGTGCTCCGAAGTTGGTGTTGTTGATAATGCCTTCGGCTATGCGGGTGAAAACATCCACAGCGATAGAACTCTTGCGCGACACGTTGTACATAAACACTAAGCAGGTGTATTTTGGCTCGTCGGCAGGAAAATAGCCGCAGAACGAAACGCTGTTTTTGCTGTAGTTGTAAGATTTGGTTTCTTCGTCCCAGATGTCGCGGGTACCGGTTTTGCCGGCAAAGGTAAAGGTGCCTTTGTTGTATCTGCGAGCGGTACCATGTTCGCCGTTGACCACTGCTTCCAAATAGCTTTTGGCTTTGGCGATGGAAGCGGAACTGCAGATGTGCTCGTTGATGACCTCTGCCTGGAAAGTCTGCAAGGGCTCGGTTTCGTGAGCACGAGTGATGTATTTGACGAAGAGTGGAGCCACCATCTTGCCGTCGTTTGCAATAGCATTGTAGTACACCAGTGTCTGGATGGGAGTCATGGTAAAACCAGCTCCGAAACAAGTGTTATAGTAGGTATGGAAGTCCTTGGCGTTTCGTTTGATATTGGGAGCCTGAATCTTTCCCAACTGGGTAGAGAAGGAAGTGGTGATATAGAGATGGTCGATCATATTCAGATAGTCTTTATAATGGTCGATACCAAAAGCGTCAAAAATCATAGAAGCGATACCCACATTGGATGAGCGCTGGATAACGTCGATGGGATAGCCCATCTCGTTGTCATACTCCTTGCTGTCAAATTTCTTCTCGTCGTATTTAGGGAAAGAATAGGTTCTGCTATTGTCTTTGCTATTTTTGGTGAATTTATGACGCAGAATATGGTAGGTTTGGTTGTCGTCGCCATGTTTCTTTTCCAGGTAGGCCAGGGCAGAGGCAATCTTAAAAGTGGAGCCGGGTTCTACCATTTTATGTAGCGCATACTCGTCGCTTTCGGTGTAAAGGGTGCCTTCCTTGTTGGCACGGCGCAAGTTACAGATGGCTTTGATTTCGCCGGTTTTGGTCTCCATCACCACCGCGCAACCCCAGTCGGCATTCCACTGGATTAGGGTGGCATTCAACTCGTTGTGTACAATATTCTGGATATCAAGATTCAGGGTGGTGTGCAAGTCACAACCGTCAACAGGCTCTATATACTCGTCCAAAGGCAGGCGTGCATTGTTGACGTACAGATACTTGCGAGAGCCTTCTACACCGCCCAACTGTTCCTCGAAATAATATTCCATACCATACTGGCGGTCGCCCAGGTTCAGTCCCAAAGTCCTTTTGGCTAGATCGCCATAAGGATTGATACGTACGGTGCGGAAGGTGTAGTTGACGCAGCGCTTGCAGGGCTTCTCGGAGAACATAGGCAGATGGTTGATGAACGCTGTGTCTTCGGAAGTCACCCACTGGCGTTCGTTGCTTTCGTTGGACTGCAGGATGAGCGCATTGCGGTGTTCTTTCAGGGCAATGCTGAATTTTTTATGGTAATACTGTTGGTCGTGTTTGGGGAACTTGCCCTTGAAATGCTCGTAAAACTCGGAACTTAACTTGTCAATCAGCCAGTTTAGCTTAGCATCGGAGTTTTTATATATAGTGTCTTTAGATTCAAAAGTACGTCCGTCCAGTGTGAGGTCGAAAACGGTGACATTGCTTACCATTACGCGGTTCATGTCATCAAAGATCTCACCGCGTACGGGTCGTACATTGTTGGCCACCACGTAGCAGTCGCAGGTGCTGTCGCTGGCTAAGGGATTGTTCTCCCAGCCTTCTTGGGTTTTGTCGAGACACTTGGAGGAGGTCCCGTTGTACAGCGAACGCTGGAAAATAACCAAATGCAGAATCTTGCCGATACAGCCTAAGCCTAACAGCAAGATAAAGAGGAAGATGACTCCCATCTTTGTCGTGAAGCGTTTCTGGTCATTCACGTTATTCTGCATCTTTAGATTCTTGAATTACTATTTTATATATGTGTTTGTCGTGTTTGTCAAAACCTCTGTCTTTCAATATCTGTTTCAGCTTCTGGTTTTCATCGTAGAGGATGTATTGATTGTTGTGCTTCAACAGGCTGATGGTTTGCTTGTATTCGGTTTCCAGTGTTTTTATTTTTTTTCTTTTGGCATCCATATTGTGCTCGTTCAGCACGATGAGCACCAGGAGCATGAAGACGAAAGCCATGTAGGGGTACCAGCGGATGGTTTGTTGGGCAAACAGGAAGTCGCCCGACAGCAACTGTTTCCAAAAGCTGTCTTTTCTTGTCTTTTCTTGTTTCGGTTCCTGTTTGTTGGTACTTATCATGCTTCGATCTGTTTTTTTTCGGCGACACGCAGTTTCGCGCTTCGTGCCCGTGGGTTTAGGTCAACTTCGCCTTCATCGGGTATGATGGCCTTTCTGGTAATCAGTGTAAAGGGAGTGATGAGGTTGCCGAAGAAATCCTTGTCGGCTTCGCCCTCGAATTTACCCGAGCGCATAAAGTTCTTTACCAAGCGATCTTCCAATGAGTGGTAGGCGATGACTACCAGTCTGCCTCCCGGTTTCAGGCATTCCACGCTCTGGCTCAGGAACTCCTTCAACACTGTCATCTCGTCGTTGACCTCAATTCTGATAGCTTGGAAGAGTTGGGAGAGCACCTTGTTCTCTTTGCCTCTGGGTAGCAGCGGGGTGACAGCAGCTACCAGCTGGCCGGTGGTGGCAATTTCTGCTTTCTCGCGTTCGTTCATAATCTGTCGGGCCAGTTGTTTGCCATTAGGCAGTTCACCATAGGTGTAAAATATGGTAGCCAGCCTTTCGGGCGAATAGCCGTTGATGATCTCGCGGGCAGAAACCCCTTTCTGCTTGTTCATCCGCATGTCCAATTCGCCGTCAAAGCGATGAGAGAAGCCACGTTCGGCGGTGTCGAACTGGTAAGACGAAACACCGAGGTCGGCCAAGATGCCGTCGGCAGGGCAGAACTTATAATATTGGGCGAATTTCTTCAGGTGACGGAAATTGCTCGGCACAAATTGGAAGCGCTCATCATCAATAATATTGTGATGGGCATCGGGATCCTGGTCGAAAGCCAGCAGGCGACCCTCGGGGGTCAGACTTTCCATAATTTTCCGTGAATGGCCTCCGCCACCGAAGGTGACATCAATATAAAGGCCGGAAGGGTTGGTGATAAGCTGATGAACGGATTCCTCGAGGAGGACAGGGTTATGATAACTCATGTTCTTCCTCCTTTCGCGCAGGATTGTATTGGCCAAGATGGATGGCTTCGTTCAACTGGTTCAGTTCTTCGGGGCTCATGTCGAACTCTTTGTGGTATTCTTCGCTATTCCATAACTCGATTTTGCCGTTATCCAGCAAAAGCACCACTTCACGGTCGATGTGATACATCTCCATAAAAGGTTTGGGGATGACGAGACGGTCTTGCGAGTCACATTCCACAAAGGTATTGCGCGTAAGAAATGCGTTGCGGTATTTCTTGATTGCTATGATGTTTCTATCCAAAGAGTTCAGGTAATCAATCTGCTTCTGATAGGCTTTCATGGTCCACAGCGCCACATGGTTGCCGAAACCCGGGGTTGCTACGAAACACTTACGGTCGTCCTCGTCCAATGCTTTTAGCAACATGGTCGGCAGTTTGATGCGCCCATGCTTCTCGATAGCAACTTCCCAATAACCGTAATCGAATCCTGACATTTTTTCTTTGGTATTTATTCACCTGCAAAAATAGGTAAAATTTTCATGCTATTTCCACAATTTTCAAATTTTGAGCAAAAAAAGTTGTTTTCTAATTATAACTTACTATATATCAGAGTGGAAAAAAAAGGAAAATTTTTATATCAAAGTTTGTTTTCATATAAAATGTTGATTTTCAGAGTATAAATACGTATTGTTGCTTTGATTTGTATAATGCTTATAATCAATATAATATAAAATATCTTGGAATAAAATTCCAATTTTTTCCACAGTGGATTGTTTATTTTCGGAGGATTTTGGAAAAAAATGGAAAGATATGGAAAAAAAGGGAGTTATCAACAAAAAAACGGCCCGCAGGCCGTTATGCTTTCCACAGGGGAATGTTGATTAGGTTATGGGTTATTTTGTCGCCTTAGAATGCCACCATTTTCAGGTATTCGACGAGGACGGCGGCAGCAACGGCACCGATGGCTACGGTGAGCAGGTCGCGTTTGCGCCATGACATGATGAGGGCAACCACGGTGGCTACAATACCCGAGGAGAGGCTTTTGGTGGAATAAATCACATCGGGGAAGGTCATGGCAGCCAGCACACAGAAGGGAATATAGAACATGAAGTCCTTGAACCATCGGTTCTCCAGTTTGCGGTGGAAGATGGCCATAGGAGTTACCCTGATAGCGTATGTGGTGAGCGCCATTACGGCTAGCATGAGGCCTGCAGTGGTGAAGGTAAACTGGATCATCGTGCCACCTCCTTTCTTTCGCTTTCCTCGGCCATCTCATCAGTCTTGAAGAAGGTGGCGCAAAGGGCTGCCGCTGCTACAGCGGAGATGATGAGTGACCAACCGCCACCATTTTGTGAAATCTGGTTGATGACGGGTACATATTTGAACATGCACGACAGAGCAGAGGCTATCAAGATGGAATAGAATATCTTCTTATTGCTTCTGGATGGCGGTACAATAATGGCGATAAACATGCAATAGAGGGCGATGCCCATGCAGGCTTGTACCAATGGGGGCATCAGTTCGGCAGCAAAAGCACCCAACACGGTGCCCAGCGTCCAACCCACAATAGGGCAGGTCATCAGTCCACCGAAGAATGGGAAGCTGACATCCTCTTTTTCCATCGCCGCTAAGGCAAATATTTCATCGGTGACACCGAAGGCCATGATGCAACGCTTCCAAGTGGGCAGTTTGGTATCTATTTTCTGGGTGAGCGAAAGGCTCATAAGAAAGTAGCGGATATTGACTACGAGGGTGGTCATGGCCAACTCGATGGCGGGAGCACCACCAGCTATCATACGTATGCCGGCAAACTGACCTGCAGAGGCCAGGTTGGTGAGCGAGATGAAGACCGCTACCCAGGGGTCGAAGCCCATCTGCACCGCCACCAGACCAAAGGTGAAAGAAACCGGTACATAGCCTAAGCCGATGGACTTGCCTAACAACAGGCCTCTTACGTAGTCGCTTTTGGGTGGTTCCTGTGCCTCGCTACGCTTTCTAGACTTGAGCAGGCGGGGAAGACGTCGTACAATCAGCAAGTCGTTAACTTGCTGGCGCAGACGCCGATTGAACTTGTCGCGTCGCCATTTCATGGCACGCAAAGTAGCTTTTCGGCGCGAAGGACGCTGAATCTGTGCTTTTTTGATATTACTATGTACTTCTCCTACAGGTGGTTCCATTGTTTTTGGACTGCCATTTTTCAGTTTGCAAAAGTAATGAAAAAATTTATGCAAATAAACATTTCCTTGTGTATAAATACTATCCGCCAAGTACAAAATGAAAACAATAAGCTTTTATTTTTGTAAGTTATTGTATTAGTAGTAAATTAATGCCAATGAAATTACATAAAAGTTGCTTTAGGATAGTGTCTGTTGCCTTGTTGGCAATGTTTGTGCTGTGTATTCCTTTCCAGGGTATGTCGCAGTCGAAAAGTGCTAAGTTAAAGAACGATAAGAAGAAAATTGAGACGGAGATTGCCAATACTCAGAAGCTGCTGAAACAGACCGAGAAGAACAAAAACGCTTCGTTGCAGCAAATCAGTGTTTTGCGTCAGCAGATTTCAAATCGCGAGGCATTGATTACCACTTTGAACACTGAAATTTTTGAGTTGGAAGAAGAGCTTGCCTTGAATGTCAAACTCTCGCAAGACCTAAGCAAGAAGCTGGAGTATATGAAATCAGACTATTCTCGGGTGGTGTATTTGGCTTATAAGAATAGGAAATTTACCGATAAAGTAACCTTCCTGCTGTCTTCGGAGAATTTTTCACAGATGTTCCGACGGATAAAATATTATTCGGTGTTTGCCAACAATGTGAAGCGTCAGGTGGAACTGATAGAGAAGACCCAGGAAGAGATTAAACAGAAGAACGAGGAGATAGTGCAGATGAAAGCGGAAAAGTTGGCATTACTGGAAGGCAAAGAGGTGGAAATTAAGAAACTGGAGCAAGACAGGACAGCTACGACCAAGAAAGCACAGGAACTGAAACAGAAAGAAAAACAGCTGGCCAGTACCCTGCAAGAAAAACAAAAGAAGAGAAAAGAACTGGATATTGCCATCAAGAAGGCTATTGAGGCTGAGATAGTAGCGGCTAATAAGAAGAAAGCCGAAGAAGCTGCCAAGGCTGCCAAAGCAAAATCCAATAAGAACAATACAGGCGCTTCATCGTCAGGTAGTTCGAAACCGGCAGCTACAAATGCGATTGTATTGACTCCTGATGAGCAGCTAGTGAGTAATTCATTTGTCAATAACAAAGGCAAGCTTCCATGGCCAGTGGCTAAGGGTGCCAAGGTGGGTGATTTCGGCAGCTATCCGCATCCGGATGTGCCCTCGGTGATGATAGAAAACAGGGGTATCGACATATTGGTGGAACCCAATACACCCGTAAGAGCTATCTTCCAAGGGGAGGTGACGGGAATATTGGATGTGATGGGCACCAAGGTGCTGATGATACGTCACGGTGAATATCTGTCTGTATATCAAAATCTAGCCTCTGTCAATGTGAAGAAGGGCGACAAGGTGAGTACCAAGCAAACTGTGGGCACTGTGGCCAAATCGACCACCAACAACACTTACGAACTTCATTTCGAGGTTTGGAAAAATAGCACCTATCTGAATCCGAACCTGTGGCTGTCGGGCAGATAAAAAGTTTTTGTTAGAAAAGAAGAAGTTACTTGCATATAAAACAATCTCTTTATGGATTATCAGATTAAGAACATTAGATTTCTACAGGCGGAAACTGACTGGAAAAATTGTCCGAAAAACAAATTTCCAGAATGCGCATTTATTGGGCGTTCCAATGTGGGGAAATCCTCGTTGATCAACATGCTTGCCGATGACAAGACTTTGGCAAAGACTTCCTCAAAGCCAGGTAAAACCCAGACTATCAATCATTATCTCGTAGATGAAAATTGGTTCTTGGTGGATCTTCCAGGTTATGGCTATGCTTCCATTTCCAAAACCATGCGTGAGAAATGGGCAAAGATGATAGACAGTTATCTGCGGTATCGTAGAAATCTTCAGTTGGTTTTTGTGCTGGTGGATATCCGTCACGAACCGCAAGAGTTGGATATTGCTTTTATCAATAAGTTGGGAGAGAAACGTGTGCCTTTCGCTTTGATTTTCACTAAAGCCGATAAGGTAGGGAAAGCAAAGGGAGCTCAAAGTGTAAGAACGTTCTGCCGTAAGCTGATGGAAACCTGGGAAGACCTGCCCCCATTCTTTGTATGTTCGGCTGTGGACGGAAGAGGTAAGGTGGAATTGCTAAACTATATTAATCAAGTAAATCAAGCGTATTATAATTGGATACAAAATAAGAATCAGGAATGAGAACAAACAGTGTAAATTATTTGCCACTTATGGTGGTCCTTGCCTGTCTTGCATTAGGTATAATTTCTTGTATGACAGCCAAGAAGAAAGCGGCTATGTCGCAGAATAAACCGTTGACCGAGACCTATTGGATATTGACTCATGTGAAAGGGGAAAGCATCCCCAAATGTCAAATCACACCCTATATTGTATTTGGTACCGATGGACGTTACTCGGGCAATTTGAGTTGCAACGTTTACTCGGGCACTTATACCAGTCACAAGGATAAGATTAAAATGGAATACGAAGGCGCCACCAAGAAACTATGTCAGAATATGAAGGTGGAGAAGATGTTTATGCAGCAATTGCATGCCGAGTTCAAACGTTATGAAATAAAGAAAGACACGCTTTACTTGATGGATGCGCAGGGCGAGGTGTTACGCTTTAAAGCAGGGGTGAAACCTAATTAAAGCAAATCATGGGTATTCTGCGACTCGTCGCGATGCCCCTGATAGTCGAGAGAGTAATGCAGGCCACGGCTTTCGTGGCGGTTCATGGCATGTTTGATAATCAGATAGCCTATATTAATCATATTACGTAACTCGCAGATTTCGGGAATCAACACCGATTTCTTGTAGAGGTCTTCGGTTTCGCGGTAAAGTATTTCAAGGCGGTCGAAGGCGCGCTGCAGACGCACATTCGAACGGACAATGCCCACATAATTGCACATGATGGTTTGTAATTCCTTGCGCGATTGGGTAATCAGCACCATTTCCTCGTTGAGTACAGTGCCTTCGGTATTCCATTCGGGCACATCGTCACAAAAGTCAATGTCTTTGAATCGTTCGACGGCTTTGAGACAGGCACGGTGAGAGAATACCAGTGCTTCAAGCAGCGAGTTGGAAGCCAGTCGGTTGGCTCCATGCAAACCGGTGGAAGCGCATTCGCCAGAGCTGAACAGGTTGATGATGGAGCTTTCGCCCCATTCGTTCACCTTAATACCGCCGCAGGAATAGTGGGCAGCTGGCACCACCGGAATCATATCCTTGGTGATGTCTACCCCGATACTCAGACATTTGGCGTAGATATTGGGGAAGTGGTTGAAAATCTCGGTTTTACTGATATGAGTGGCATCCAGATAGACATGGTCGCAGCCTTTCTGCTTCATCTCGTTGTCGATGGCACGGGCCACTATGTCACGTGGTGCCAGAGAACCTCGTTTGTCGTATTTGCTCATAAACTCCACTCCGTTTTCATCTTTCAAGATGGCACCAGCTCCTCTTAGGGCTTCGGTAATCAGGAAAGAAGGAGACTCTTTGGGATTGTAGAGTGAGGTGGGGTGGAACTGGACGAACTCCATACCGTTGACAGCTCCTTTGGCACGATAGACCATAGCAATTCCATCACCTGTGGCGATGGTGGGGTTGGTAGTGTTGCCGTAAACCGTGCCAATACCACCAGTGCACATCATGGTGATACGCGAGAGGATGGTCTGCACCTTGTTAGTGTTAGGATTATAGACGTAGGCTCCGTAGCAGGTGATGTCGGGAGTACGGCGGCTCACCTCAATACCCAGATGGTGCTGGGTGATGATTTCTATGGCTAAGTGGTTTTCCAGAATCTCGATATTGGGATGCTGTTTGGCGGCGATGATAAGTTTCTCTTCTATCTCTAAACCAGTAATGTCTTTGTGGTGTAACACGCGGAACTCGGAGTGACCGCCTTCTTTCGCCAGAGCGAATTTGCCGCTTTTGGTCTTGTCGAAATCTACACCCCATTCCACCAGTTCCATCACACGGGCAGTGGATTCGCGGATGGTAAGTTCGACAATGTGCCGGTCGGACAACTCGTCGCCGGCAATCATGGTGTCTTGTATATGTTTTTCGTAAGTGTCGGGCTGGTAAACCACCGCAGCAATGCCTCCTTGGGCATATTTGGTGGAGGTATCGTCAACCTTGGCTTTGGTAACCATGCAAACTTTTCCATAATTGGCAGCTTTCAGGGCGAAGCATAAGCCTGCAACACCAGAGCCAATAACCAGAAAATCAACTTTTTTCCTCATAGTGGCAATATTATTTTGATAATGCAAAAATAAGAAAAAACAGGATATGTGCAGCAGGCTATTTTGGCTTATAGAAAGATGGGTTAATGGTTCCATATTTAACATGCTGAGAAAAAAATTATCATATCGGTAATAAACTGAAAAAAAAAACGTATTTTTGCCGCTGTAATTTCAATGAATAATACAAATAATATATACTACTTAATAGGAGAACTAAAAAGATGAGCAAGGATTTAATTATTGTGGAGTCTCCGGCAAAAGCCAAGACTATCCAAAAGTTTATCGGAAAGGATTATATGGTGGTCTCCAGCAAAGGCCATGTGCGTGACCTTCCTCAAAAGGATTTGGGGATTGACATCGCCAAAGGTTTCCAACCCAAATATGAAATTCTCGACGACAAGAAGAAATTAATTCAAGAAATTAAGAAATTGGCTGGCGAGGCGGACACGGTCTGGCTGGCTACCGATGATGACCGCGAGGGTGAAGCCATCTCGTGGCATTTGATGAAAGTGGCAGACATTGCTCCTGCCAAAACGCGTCGTATTGTATTTCATGAAATCACCAAGGCTGCCATAGATAGAGCTTTGGCTAACCCGCGTCAGTTGGATGTGGATTTGGTCAATGCTCAGCAAGCTCGTCGTATTCTTGACCGATTAGTGGGTTTTGAGCTGTCGCCGGTATTGTGGCGCAAGGTGAAACCTCAGCTTTCTGCTGGACGTGTACAGTCGGTGGCTGTGAAATTGATTGTGGAAAGAGAACATGAAATCAAGAATTTCAAGATCACTTCGGCCTATAAGGTTACGGGTAATTTCTATTCAGAAAAGGATAAGAAAAATGAATTTGAGGCTGAACTGGATACCCGTTTTGCAGATAAAGATACCACTGAAGCGTTTTTGAAAGACTGCAAAAATGCCAAGTACTCTATCAGCGCTGTGGATAAAAATCCCGGCAAAAAGGTACCAGCTGCCCCATTCACCACTTCTACGCTGCAACAGGAAGCTTCAAGAAAGCTTGGCTATTCGGTTAGCAAAACCATGGTGATTGCTCAGCAACTGTATGAACAAGGTTATATTACCTATATGAGAACCGATTCGGTGAACCTGTCAGATTTTGCTATCCAGGGTGCTAAAGAGGAAATTGTGAAGCAATATGGCGAGGAGTATTCTCATCCCCGCAAATATGCCAATAAAATCAAAGGGGCACAGGAGGCTCACGAGGCTATTCGTCCCACTTCTATGAGCAATCATACTATTCCTGGTGATACTTTCGCCAAACGTTTGTATGAGTTGATATGGAAACGCACCATTGCTTCGCAGATGAGTGATGCACAGACAGAAAAAACCGTTATCACTATACCTATCTCCAACCGTCCTGAGAAATTTACAGTGAGCGGAGAGGTGATTTTGTTCCACGGTTTCTTGAAAGTATATATTGAATCGAAAGATGAAGAGGATGAGGAAGTGAAGGGATGGTTGCCGACCCTGGCCGTTGGAGAACAGGTGAAAGCTGCTGAAATATTAGCTACTCAGAAATTCTCACAGCCGCCGGTAAGATATACCGAAGCCAGTTTGGTGAAGAAACTGGAGGAACTGGGTATTGGTCGTCCTTCTACTTTCGCCCCCACAATCTCTACTATTTTGAAGCGTGAGTATGTGGTGAAAGAAACCCGTCCAGGCTCGGAAAGAGATTATATCCAGCTGAAACTGAAAAACGGCAATGTTCAAGAATCGGTGAAGAAAGAAAAATACGGTTTCGAGAAAGACAAAATCTTCCCGACAGATATAGGTATTGTGGTGAACGACTACCTGCAGGATAATTTTGACGAGATTATGGATTATGGCTTTACAGCCAATGTGGAGAAAGAGTTTGACGAGATTGCCGAAGGCAAGATGAAATGGCAGGAGATGATTAATCAGTTCTATGGCGATTTCCACCAGTCGATAGAAAATGCCATTACCTATTCTACAAAGGCCAGTGGCGAACGTCTGCTGGGTGCCGATCCAAAGACCAATGCCAATGTGTATGCCAAGTTGGGTAAGTATGGCCCAATGGTGCAGATTGGCGAGAATTACGAAGATGAGAAACCTCGTTATGCTCGAATGAAGAAAAACCAGTCGATAGAAAACATCACGCTGGAAGAGGCTCTCGACCTGTTCAAGTTGCCAAAAACCTTGGGCGAGTATGAGGGTGATCCGCTGGTGATAGGTATTGGCCGTTTCGGTCCATACGTCAAATATCACAACAACTTTGTATCCATCCCCAAAAACGAAGAGCCTGCAGATATTAGCTATGAAAGAGCTCTTGAGCTGATAGAGCAAAAGAAGAAAGGAGATGAGGAACATGCTCCGAGACTGTTGGGTGAGGTTAATGGCAAAGAGGTATATGTAGCTGCCGGCAGATATGGTCCATATTTGAAATATGACGATAAGAATATCACCTTGGAGAAGGGTACGGTAGTAAGTGAAATGACACTTGAGAAAGCCAAAAGTATTATTGATGGCTCTGCTACCCGCAATGTGTTGGTAGATTTTAAGGAAGATGCCAATATGAAGGTGATGAACGGTCGTTATGGAGCGTATGTTACCGATGGCACTAACAATTATAAGATTCCCAAGACCATGTTGCCGGAGAACCTGACCTACGAGGATTGTCTGGAAATCATCCGTAATACTACCCCAACAGCAAAGAAATCAAGCTACAGGAGGAAAAAATAAAATGGACATAACTCCTTATTTTGATCCGGTTGATTTTGGTGCCATAGGCTTTACAGAAGACTATTATGATCCATTTTTGCTGATCAATAACGTGTGTTTTTTCCATCCAGAGGGAAGCATTGATTGGACAGGGGTGAAGTTTGCGGTGATAGGGGTCCCGGAATCCCGCAACGCTTACCGCAACAGCTCGTGTTCTTTGGCACCTGACGAAATCCGCAGCCAGTTTTATCAGCTGTACCGTTGGGACGAGGAAGTGAAGATAGTGGATATGGGCAACCTGATTCTGGGAAAAACCGTGGAGGACACCTATGAGGTATTGTCGGATATTATTGCCCATTTGTTGGAAAGCAATATTATCCCGATAATCTTGGGTGGCAGCAACGATTTGGCATACGCTAACTATAAGGCATACGCGAAGTTGGAACAGATTGTGAACATTGTGGCAGTGGACTCACGCTTCGATTTGGGGTCGGCAGAAGAAGAGATACGTGCCGACCGCTACCTCAACCGCATTGTAATGGAAATGCCTAACTATCTGCTCAACTATTCGAATGTCGGCTACCAGACCTATCTGAATAGTTCCGACACCATTGATTTGATGAACCAGCTGTTTTTTGAGACCTACAGGGTGGGCATCATGAGGAAAGATATGGAGGAAATAGAACCCATTGTGCGCAATGCTGAGATGATGAGTATTGACATATCTGCTGTACGTAGGTCTGATGCGCCGGGTAATCCCAACGCTTCAGCAAACGGGTTTTATGGCGAGGAAATCTGTCAGGTGGCTCGTTTTGCGGGAATGAGTGACAGGTTGTCGTCATTTGGCATCTATGAGTACGATCCTACTTTGGATACCTCGTTCCAAACTGCTCAGTTGATAAGTCACATTATATGGTATTTTGTAGAGGGCTATACTCATCGTCAGTCCGACAACGCCTTCAAGGACAAAAATTCGTATACTCGCTACAGTGTGACGGTGTCGGAAGCTGTGGATGATTTAGAGTTCTATTGCAGCAAGAAAACCGGACGATGGTGGGTGGTGGTACCTGTCATCAATATTAAGAAAAATTTGGAACACAAGTATTTTCTACCCTGCTCGCGTAAAGATTACGAAATTGCCTGTAAAGACAAGATCTCGGATCGATGGTGGCGGGCTTATCATAAAATGAATCGGTAAACTAAAACATTATAATTATGAGGAAAATTTTACTTTTAACTTGTTTGTTCATTGCTTCTGCAATGATAGCAAATGCCACCGACTACACTTATAGCAAGTCATATTCACCGGTGACATCACAGCTTTTCAAGAAAAAGAATGTGGATCCTAATGCTCCCAAAGACTCTACCAACTGGCAGAAATATTGGACGCTGACTGGTGTGATAGGTTTGAATATCACCCAGACCTCATTCACCAACTGGGCCGCTGGTGGTCAGAACAATGCCAACGGCGTGATTTTTGCGAACCTGAATTTGGCTTACCAAAAGGGTCTTCATTCATGGGAAGCCCATTTGCTGACTGAATTGGGTATGATGTACACCATGGGCGCGAGACCTGTAATGGCGGAAGATGGCGAGACCGTCATCAAAAAGACCAACTGGAGAAAGTCGAGCGACAAGATTGACTTTAGCACTAAGTATGGTTTTGAGTTCAAGAAAACCTGGTTTGTTACCGTAATGGCTTCTTTCAAATCACAGTATGCCAGAGGTTTTGATTATGCCAAATTTGACAAGGGAGAACACGACAAACCGACTTACATCTCCAACTGGTTGTCGCCTTCTTACTCAGATTTCTCTGTGGGTATCGACTGGAAACCGAAACCTTTCCTCTCGTTCTACCTTTCACCTGTGGCTGGCCGTATCACCACTTGCTTAGCTCAAGGAACACATCATTCTGACGAATACGTGATGCCCTATACGGTGAACCTTATGCGCCACTCCTATGGTATTGATACCACTACAGGCAAAGCTTATAATGCTGACTTGGGTTTGACTTTCAAGGCTGAGGTTAATTATACCTACAAGAACCTCACCGTGATGTCTAGCCTGGTACTCTTTACTCCTTATACCAACAAGAAACAGCCTTTTGGCAACTTCGATGTTGACTGGGATTTCTCCATCTCTTATCAGTTCCTGAAGGTGTTGAACGTAAGTTTGATGACTTCTTTGAAGTACTACGATCAAGTGATGATTACCGACAAGAGCGGCAAAACGGGACCGAGAGTACAGTTTAAGGAAGTGTTGGGTTTGGGTATAGGCTACAGCTTCTAAAGCTAATATCTTCGTCGATGGACGTCTGAAGAATCCCAAGACTGAAACAAGAGTATGTCGTGGATTCTTTGGATAATCATGATGAAGAGTTTCAAATCATGTTCGGCGAACCATCTGATGGCCTCGTCGTCCTTACGGCAAGCCAGTGCGAATTTCAGCAGAAAATCGCACTGGTATTTTTTTAGCCATTCAAGGGCATGTTCCTCTCCGTCTATAGCATTACTGAGAACACCAAATTCGGGGTAGTTGCTTTTTTTAAGTAGCCAGTCTAGTGCTTCAGTGTCTGAGTTGATGGCATTAGCTAAAGCTGCCAACTCGGCAAAGTTGTTGGCTATCAGAAAGTCTAAAAACTTCTTGTCTCCTTTCAGTCCTTCCAGGAAGGCCAAGAGGAGCTTGGTATCATAGTCGGTAAGCGAATGCAGTTGGGCCACGCTTATTGTTTCAGGCTGACAGTTTTGTTGAATACCAAATGTCCGTCAGTAGAATCTTTGTCAACACAGAAGTAGCCGGTACGTTCAAACTGGTAGTAATCGGCTTTGTTGTTCAGGTTGATGGTCTCTTCCACGAAAGCTTTGGTGATGTGCAACGAGTCGGGGTTGATATGATCGATAAAGGTCTGTCCTTCCTCACATTCATCGGGATCTGGCACTTTGAACAGTCGCTCAAACAGTCGCACTTCTGCTTCTTGTGCGTGGTTCACGTTCACCCAGTGAATGGTAGCTTTCACCTTGCGGTTGCTGAGAGGCATACCGCTCTTGGTTTCAGGATCGTATGTCACATGGATGGCGGTGATATTGCCTTCGGCGTCTTTATCGATATGGGTGCACTTGATGATGTATGCATATTTCAGTCTCACCTCGCCACCGATGGTCAGTCGGTAGAACTTCTTGTCGGCATTTTCTCTGAAGTCGGCACGCTCAATCCACAGTTCCTTGCCGAAAGGCAACTTGCGGGTGCCCGTATTGGGATCTTCAGGATTGTTGACAGCATCTACTTCTTCGGTTTGTCCATCAGGATAGTTGTCGATAATCAACTTCACAGGGTCGAGTACAGCCATTGTACGGGTAGCCACTTTGTTGAGGTCTTCGCGGGCGCAGAACTCCAACAGTGATACATCAATGATGTTGTCACGCTTGGCTACACCGACAGTTTCGGCAAAGTTGCGGATGGACTGCGGAGTGTAACCGCGACGGCGCAGACCGCAGATGGTGGGCATTCGCGGGTCGTCCCAGCCCATTACATGCTTTTCTTGTACCAGCTGCATTAGTTTGCGCTTGCTCATGATGGTGTAGCTGAGGTTCAGACGGGCAAACTCAATCTGTTGCGGATGGTGAATCTTTAGCGCTTCGCAGAACCAGTCGTACAATGGGCGGTGAACCTCAAACTCAAGGGTACAGATAGAGTGGGTGATACCCTCAATGGAGTCGCTTTGTCCGTGGGCATAGTCATACATCGGGTAGATGCACCATTTGTCGCCGGTACGATGATGATGGGCATGCAGGATGCGGTACATGATGGGGTCGCGCATGTGCATGTTAGGTGAACTCATGTCAATCTTGGCGCGCAGCACTTTGCTGCCGTCAGGAAATTCGCCCGCACGCATACGGCGGAAGAGGTCGAGATTTTCCTCTATACTGCGGTCGCGATAGGGACTGGGGGTGCCGGGTTTGGTGGGCACACCACGCATGGTGCTGATTTCCTCCTGGGAAGAGTCGTCAACGTAGGCCAGACCCTCTTTGATGAGTTGTTCTGCCCATTGGTATAATTGTTCGAAATAATCGGAGGCATAGTGCTCTTCAGCCCATTGGAAACCCAACCATTGGATGTCTTCGCGGATAGAGTCCACATATTCCACATCCTCTTTCACCGGGTTGGTGTCGTCGAAACGCAGGTTGGTGGTGCCGCCATACTTCTGCGCCATCCCAAAGTCGATGCAAATAGCCTTGGCGTGGCCGATGTGCAGATATCCGTTGGGTTCGGGAGGAAAACGCGTGCGTACTTTGGCATCGTTCTTGTTGTTCCTAAGATCTTCCTCGATAATTTCTTCAATAAAATTCATAGTTTCAAATGTTTATGGTAAACATGCGGACCTACAACCCGCAAAATAATTTTAACTTGCAAAAATAATAAAAATTGTTGAATTGTTGAGTTCTGTTTTGCGCAGAGCAATAAATTTTCGTATTTTTGCATAAAAAAAGTATTTAAGTAATGAAAAAACTTTTTCTGTGGCGGTTTTTATTCCAAACATTCATATTGATAGGGTGGCTGGTGCCGAATAGTTATGCCCAAGTGGATGATTTAAAAGCTGTTTCCGACAGGGTGGGGCTCGGTACTATATATCAGCAGCGTCCTCCAGCGAAGAATACTGCTGTGTATCCACGTCACGGACTGAATACCGACACTTCTTCTTTTTACCGTCAGCGGCTGTTTGCACCAGGCGACTATAATTCGACCAACTGGCGCATTCCGGCTCTGCTTGCCCTTAGTGACGGCAGCCTACTAGCTGTGAACGACAAGCGGAAGTACAACGAGGGCGACCTGCCGCAGGATATTGACATTGTAGCTCGGCGCAGCACCGATAACGGCCGCACATGGAGCGAACCGGTGACTATTGCAGAGGGACGGGGGGTGAAAAAAGGCTTTGGCGACCCCGCACTGGTGGAAACCGAAACAGGTGAGGTGATTTGTGTTTTTGCAGGGGGAAACGGTTATTTTCAATCTACCGAAGAAGACCCTATTCGTTTGTTTGTCACCTGCAGTCTTGACGGAGGAAAAACATGGTCAGAACCTGAGGATATTACCTTCCAAATATGGGGCACGAAAGCGTTGAATCCAAATTGTCGGAAGTATAGAGGCTCTTTCTTTTCTTCCGGCAATGGCTTGCGACTGACCCGTGGTTTGCACAAAGGACGCATTATGTTTGCCGTTCCCATGCTCTGCAAAGAAGAGTGGGTATCGGATAATTTTGTGGTTTACTCTGATGATAATGGCCGCAGTTGGCAGGTGTCGGAGTGTGCTTTCAATGGTGACGAGGCCAAGATGGTGGAGTTGGTGGACGGGCGAGTGCTGCTCAGCACAAGGCAAGATGGCCCTAGAGGGTACAACATCTCTGAGGATGGCGGGGTTCACTGGGGCACTCAGGGCTATTGGCCCGAAATGACCACCAATGCTTGTAACGGAGATATGATTCGACTTTTGGCTACTGATCAGGGGGGAGAACGGAATGTGCTGATGCATTCTATTCCCAACTCAATGGACCGTGAGAATGTCACTATCTTTTTTAGTTACGATGAGGGCAAAACCTGGCAGGATCCCTTGCTTTTATTCAATGGTCCATCAGTGTATTCATCATTGACAGTTCTAAAAGACGGCACGGTTGGTGCCTATATTGAGCAGAATCCCAATGGCGCCTGCGAGTTGTGGTTTATCAATATTCCTTTACGTTGATTATTTCTTCAGTTCCTCAAGCAGTTTTGCGGCTTTGGCGGGACCGATAACTTTTGCTAGCTCCTCTTGGCTGGCATTCTCGATGTTCTTGACGCTCTTGAAGTGGGTGAGGAGTTTGTTTTTGAGCACTTCTCCGATGCCTGGAATCTCGTCCAAGCGTGAGGCGATGCTGTGTTTGGCTCTTCGCTTGCGGTGGTGGGTGATACCGAAGCGGTGGGCTTCGTCGCGTAGGTGCTGCAGCAGTTTCTGCGCTTCTGATTTCTTGTCAATAAAGGTGGGCAGTTCATCGCCTACTTTGTAGATGTCTTCCAGTCTTTTGGCGATACCGATAATCATCAGCCGGTCTTCGATATGCAAGGCTTTCAGAGCATTGTAACCGGCATGTAACTGTCCTTTGCCACCGTCCACCATCAGCAGGTCGGGCAGCTCTTTGCCTTCTTCCAACAGGCGGTGGTAACGGCGATACACCACTTCCTCCATAGAGCCGAAATCATCGGGACCGACCACAGTCTTGATGAGGAAATGGCGGTATTCTTTCTTGGCAGGCTTACCGTCGATGAAACAAACCATGGAGGCCACTGGCTCTTCGCCTTGGGTGTTCGAGTTGTCGAAACACTCAATACGGCGTGGCAGTTTGTCCATATTGAGGGCTTTCTGTAGCGCGGTCAGTACTCGTAGGTGGCGACGTCCGGGGTCTACTAGGTCCTGACGCTTTTTCTTTTCCAAGCGGTAGGCTTGGGCGTTCTTTTGTGACAACTCCAGCAACTTGTATTTATCACCTCGCTGGGGTACAATGAAGTTGGTTCCTTCGGGTACCAGTTCGGGCATAAAGGGCACTACCACATCCGAAAACAGCGGTCCGAACTTGTCTTCTATGGCCAACATCCCCGAAAGCAGCAGGTCTTCATCGGACTTGTCGAGTTTGTTGTTAATCTCGAAAGTATAAGACTGCACAATAGCCCCGTTCATGATGCGCAGGAAGTTGATGTAGCCGCTTTCGTCGTCGGTGTCAAGCGACAATACATCCAGCTGGGTGAGAGAAGGATTGACTACTACTGATTTGCCGATATAGTTGTCGAGCACTAGTAGTTTCCGCTTGACAACTTGTGCTTTCTCAAACTCCCATTTTTCGGCATATTTCATCATCTGGTCTTTCAGCTTTTGCTGCACCAGTTTGCTATTCCCCTTGATGATTTCGATGATGGTGTGGATTTCCTCCTGATAGTCCTCTTTGCTGATAAGTTTGGCGCAGGGGGCGGGACATTTGCCAATCTGGTGCTGGATGCAGGGTCGGCTGTTCTGGGTAAGACGACGACAAGTTCGCAGCGGAAACAGTTCGCGGACGGTATCCATCAGCGTGTTTAGATAGTGTACAGACGCATACGGCCCGAACAGTTGCATGGTGTTCTTGTCGGGATTGCGGGTGGAAAAAATGCGGGGGAAATCTTCTTTTGAGATGGCTAACCAAGGGTAGGTCTTGTCATCTTTGAGCAGAATGTTGTAGCGGGGCTTGTATTCCTTAATCATGCTGTTTTCCAACAGCAGCGCTTCCCATTCTGTGTTGACGACGGTAGTTTGGATATCTCTGATTTTGGAGACCATCACCCTCACTTTGCGGTTGTCGTGTTGTTTGTTGAAGTACGACGAAACGCGGCGTTTGAGTTTCTTGGCCTTGCCTACATATATGATAGTGCCTTCATCATCGAAAAAACGATATACTCCCGGCTTCTCGGGCAGGCTCTTCAAAATCAGAGATATCTTCTCACTATCCATTTTAAGTTAAAAATTAAGAGTTAAGAATCAATTTTAATTCTTAACTCTTAGTTTTTAGTTCTTAATTCGTTAGGCGTTCAACTCGTGAATTACCAGACCTGATCTCAGTTTGGGTTCAAACCAAGTGGTCTTGGGAGGCATAATGTTGCCAGAGTCGGCAATGTCGATAATCTGCTGCATGGAGACGGGATAGAGGGCGAAAGCCACTTTCATCTCACCGTTGTCCACACGGCGTTTCAGTTCGCCTAAACCACGGATACCGCCTACGAAGTCGATACGCTTGTCGGTACGGAGGTCCTTGATACCCAGTACAGCGTCCAAAGCATGGTCGCTCAGAATCTTGACATCCAGCACGCCGATAGGATCGTTGTCATCGTAGGTACCTTCCTTAGCGGTCATCTTGTACCATTTGCCGTCGAGGTACATGCTGAATTCGTGCAGTTTGGCGGGTTTGTAGATTTCAGTACCCATTTCTTCCACCACGAAAGCTTTGTTGAGGGCTTTCAGGAAGTCTTCCTTGCTGAGGCCGTTGAGGTCTTTCACCACACGGTTGTAGTCGATAATCTTCAGCTGGTTGTCGGGGAAGATAACAGTCATGAAGTAGTTGTATTCTTCTTTGCCGGTGTGGTTGGGGTTGTGCTCTTTCTTTTCCTGTCCTACCAAAGCGGCGGCAGCGCTACGGTGGTGACCGTCGGCGATGTACATGGCGGGAACCTTGGTGGCGAACAACTCAACGAGGCGGGCGATGGTAGCCTTGTCGTTGATGACCCAGAAACGATGACCGAAGCCGTCTTCCTTGGCGATGAAGTCGTATTCGGGAGCTTCGTGGCGAACGATGTTGTTGACGATAGCGTCGATTTCATCCACAGCGGGATAAGCGAAGAATACGGGTTCCACATTGGCGTTGGTGATGCGCACGTGTTTCATACGGTCTTCCTCTTTATCCTTACGGGTGAGCTCGTGTTTCTTGATGATTTTGTTCACATAGTCTTCGCTGTAGGCGCAAGCCACGATACCATACTGCCAGTGGGCGTTGGCATCTTTGGGGTTCATGCTCTGGGCGTAGATGTACAGTTTGTCTTCCTCATCGCGTTTCAGCCAGCCATAATCTTTGAAAGTGTTGAAGTTTTTCACTACCTGAAGATACACTTCGGGAGAATGTTCGTCGGTACCAACGGGCAGGTCGATTTCGGCCTTGGTGACGTGCAGCAGGCTGTAGGGGTTGCCTTCAGCTTCCTTGCGGGCTTCTTCAGAGTTCAGCACGTCGTAGGGACGTGAAGCTAATTTTTCTACGATTTCTTTGGGAGGACGCAGTCCTTTGAATGCTTTGATAACGGACATAATATTTATTTTTTAGGTTGATAAATTCTGCTGGCAAAGATACAAAAAAAACTGTATCTTTGTATTTTCAAAACAACACCCCGATGAACACGCAAGTTGACCTTCTTGAAACCCCTATTGAATTCCTGAAAGGAGTGGGTCCTAAGCGTGCGGACATCCTGCGGAAAGAGTTCGAGATTTTTACTTTTGAGGACCTGTTGCTGTACTATCCCTACCGGCATATCGATAAATCGAAGATCTATCACATTTCTGATATTCAGACCGAAGGAGCCTATATTCAGCTAAAGGGAAAGATTGTGTCGGTGGAAATGGTCGGCCAGCAGCGGGGCAAGCGACTGGTGGCCCAGTTTGTGGATGAGACCGGCACGATTGAGCTGGTATGGTTCAACGGCATCAAGTGGGTGCAGGATATGCTGAAGGAGAACCGCGAGTTCATCGTTTTCGGAAAGCCCACTTTATTCAATCACCATTGGAATATCACGCATCCCGAACTGATTGACCCTAAGAGCCAGCCGCAGTCGATGGTGCCCACCAATTTCCAGCCGCTGTATAATACTTCCGAAAAAGCGAAGCGTGCCGGGATGGATTCCAAGGCAATATCCAAACTGGTGATGGCCCTGCTGCCGCAAGTGAAGGATGTGATCAGAGAACACTTGTCTGAGGAGATTCGCCAACATCTCAGGCTGATGCCGCTGAACGAGGCTTTGTGCAATATTCATTATCCGGCTGACATGAAAGCCTTGTCGGATGCCCAACTGCGACTGAAGTTCGATGAGCTTTTTTTTACCCAGTTAAAGTTGTTGAAGCTGAAACTGCTGACCTCCAATAAATATAAAGGTCATGTTTTCTCGGTGGTGGGAGAAAATTTCAATACGTTTTATCACAACTACCTGCCTTTCCCGCTGACGAATGCCCAAAAGCGGGTTATCAAAGAAATTCGTGCCGATATGGGTAGTGGCAGGCAGATGAACCGCCTGTTGCAGGGCGATGTGGGCAGCGGCAAGACTATCACAGCCCTGCTGTTGATGCTGATAGCCAAAGACAATGGTTTTCAGTCATGCCTGATGGCCCCTACCGAAATATTGGCAACACAGCATTACGAGACGGTGAAGCGTATGCTGGCCCCAATGGACATCCGTGTGGAGTTTTTGTCAGGCTCCACCAAAACTGCCAAACGTCGCGAGATACACGAGGGCTTGCGTAATGGAGAAATTGATATATTGATAGGCACCCATGCCCTCATTGAGGACGAAGTACAGTTTAAGAATCTGGGCTTTGTGGTGATTGACGAGCAGCATCGTTTTGGCGTGGAGCAACGTGCCAAATTGTGGAAGAAAAATACTATTCCACCTCATATTTTGGTGATGACCGCCACTCCTATTCCACGTACGTTGGCCATGACCCTCTATGGCGATTTGGACTTGTCAGTCATTGATGAGCTACCCAAAGGCCGAAAGCCGATTATTACAGCCCACTATTTTGAAAAAGACCGCTTGCGCCTGAACGGTTTCCTCAAGCGCGAGATTAGTAAAGGCCGTCAGGTATTTGTGGTCTATCCCTTGATTCAAGAGTCGGAGAAGATGGACCTGCAGGACTTGATGGCGGGCTATGAGGCCATGTCGCAGTCGTTTCCGCTGCCCGAATACGCTTTGGGCATCGTTCACGGCAAGATGAAGCCCGAGGAGAAGGATTTCGAGATGCAGCGCTTTATCAGGAACGAGACGCAGATACTGCTTTCCACTACGGTGATAGAGGTGGGCATTGATGTGCCCAATGCTACCGTGATGGTGGTAGAGAATGCCGAGCGGTTCGGTCTCTCGCAGCTGCACCAGCTGCGGGGCAGGGTAGGCCGTGGTGGCGAACAGTCGTACTGCATCCTGATGTCAGGCAACAAGCTGACCAACGAAAGCAAGCAGCGACTCGATGCAATGGTATCCACCAACGACGGCTTCGAGATTGCCAATATCGACCTCAAGCTCCGTGGTCCGGGCGACCTGCAAGGCACCCAGCAGAGCGGCATTTTGGACTTCAAGATTGCCGATTTGGTAAAAGACGAGAAGCTGGTGGTCTATACCCGCAACTTGGCCATGAGTCTCCTCGAAAACGACCCCGAGCTTTCCAAACCTCAAAACGCCCCCATCGCCCGCCACCTCGCCGAACTCATGCGCCGCGATGTTTATTGGGGGATGATAAGTTAGTTGTAAGACACTGGGAATCAGTATTGATGACCATTTTCGTGAGGTCACGAAAATGGTCTCTCTTGGTAGTGGTTCTCAACGAGATATTCAGGACTTCATGCTAACCCGCTATGCCTGCTACCTGATTGCCCAGAATGGAGATCCAAAGAAAGAAGAGATTGCTTTCGCACAGAGCTATTTTGCTGTACAGACCCGTAAGGCTGAATTGATTGAAGAACGGTTGAATGAATTTGCACGTCTCAATACTCGTGAACGTCTGCGTGCCTCTGAAAAGCAGCTCAGCCGCAATATTTATGAGCGTGGAGTGGATGACAAAGGTTTTGGACGAATTCGTTCTAAAGGTGATTGTGCTCTTTTTGGTGGACTTTCCACTGAGCAGATGAAGCAACGACTAGGTATAAAAAGCGGTGCGTTGGCTGACTATTTGCCTACATTAACTATTGCAGCAAAGAATTTGGCAACGGAGATGACCAACTACAATGTAGAACAGAAAGACCTTTATGGTGAGGCTAATATTACAGCTGAGCATGTGCAGAATAATAGCGGTGTTCGTGATATGTTAGGGCAGCGTGGTATCAAGCCCGAAAATCTTCCGCCAGCCGAAAACATTAAAAAAGTCGAGCGTAAGGTGGCAAAGGATGAGAAACTGATGAAGAAGGATGTCAAGAAGCTACCTAAAAAGGATAAGTAATAATTAGTATTTTTGTATCATTGCAAACAAAATTATGCATAATATATTATGCGTAAATTTGCGTTTTGCGGAATTACACATAACATAGTATGTGTTACGAGCCTTGCACTTTTGGAGTAGAATACTCCTAGGAGAGTGGTTGAAGAGTGTATGAGGAGGGAAAAACAAATTTCCCCCTTCTTTTAGAAGGGGTGGCCAGAGGCCGGGGTAGTGACATAAATGTTCATGCGCGTAGCGCATACATTATTTTTCAGTCAACCTATTGCTTGTTTCAAAAACTTTCCGTATATTTGCACCGTCTTTCATAGATAGAAAGACCGAAAAGAGTGCTTTTCGCTTATTCTGTCAATGGTGAACTTGGACAATTCGCTAAAAGAAATACAGAATAAGGGGAATGAATGCTCGCTTGGATTGTATTTGTGCATATACACAATACTTCAAGTGGGGTTTATTCAAATACCTTATCTTGTTTCTTCGGGAGTCCAAGCCCAACCATTGAGGATGAGGCAAATTGAATGGCTCCACTTTTTTCGTTTCGTTTCATTTCCTTTGAGCCGAGGACAAAAAATATTAGTGTTATGGCGTTTGATAAGAACAATGACAAATGTGAAATTTGTGGCTGGGATTTTAAGGCCAACTCAAAAACTTGCCCAAACTGCAATGCCCGTACTGTAACAGTTGAAGGGGTGTGTTCACAATGTGGTAGAGTAGAGCAAATTTTGTTTCATCCAGTAAAGCATCCCATCGCTGGTAAAGAAAAGTCTTTACTTTGCGAAAACTGTAAAAGTGTTGAATTCAAGGACGTAAAAATAACCATTCTATAATAGGAGAGGTTATGAAATTATGATAAAATTGATAATTGTTTTTGCTGAGTGTGGCAGCAAAAATAATTATGACATCCTGTGATTTCCTTAAAATTGTAATGCATAAGCGTAATAGAGTATCTGTTATCGATAGCAGGAAAATATGTAATTAAAATATTGAATTATGGCGTTAATAAATTGTCCAGAATGTGGAAAAGAAATCAGTTCGATGGAGAAAACTTGCCCGAACTGCGGTTGCTCCATTGTGGGGAACACAACTGAAAACAAGCAAACTGATAACAGATGCCCTGATTGTGGCGCAATCTTGCCACCAAATGCAACAGTATGCTCCCAATGTGGTTGTCAACTGAATAAACAGGGAGGTAGTCACAAATTTACATCACAGAATCTGATTCAAGGAGAAAAGATACTGTGTTCGGCAAAATGGCATTGGATTAATTATGTTTTATTCGGTATTTTGGGTTTATTAAGTGTCGTTTTTTTTATGTTAGGGATAAAAGAAGTGAATGGTTGGTATGAAGGACTTGCATGGGGAGTCTATTTCCCATCATCTGTTATCTTTGCGTTGTTTTTCGTGTATGGAATAGCGTCTCTTCTAGATAATGAGTTCGTCGTTACAAACATGCGCATCTTTATTAAATGTGGTATTATTATGCGCGCTTCATACGAGTTACGGTTGGAGATGTTAGAGTCGATTCAGGTATATCAAGGAATATTTGGTCGAATTTTCGGATATGGTACAATACTTGTTCATGGCATAGGGGCAAGTCGAAGAATTGTCATGCGATTGGAATCACCATTGGAGTTTCGTCAACATATCTTTATGGAATTAAGAAAAGAAAACAACTAAAAAGATTATGGCATTAGTTAAATGTCCTCATTGTGGACAACCTATCAGTGATTCGGCTATGCAATGCCCGCATTGCCAAAATCAGTTTATATCAAAGGTCCAACGTAATCGCATAAAAAAGTGCTCTCTGATAGCGATGTGGTTGACTATTGTTGCTACAATACAAATAATTATTAGAAAAGTATTTGAAATAACCAATGAATCACTAATCGAAGACAATTTGATTCTTTTTGGATATCTATCAGACATAGCATTGCTGTGCATTGTTATAGCTTGGCTTATTTGGTTTACTAAGACAAAAAGTAATAGGTATACAGCTATTAGGATGGGTACAGTCATTTGTTGTTGTATAGTTCTTTTATTTGGTTTATATTATATTCCTGAATATGACTGGTGGAGGTTTTTTGGATATAATAATCTATTGTTGAAGAACTTTTTTTTCACTCGTACCATCTTGTTTTTCGTGTTATTCATAGCGTTTGGTATTGTACTTTTCTTTTTAAGAGCACAAGGTAAAATAAGTTATCTATTAAAATTGGTTGGTGCTTTTTATGTGGCATTTCATTTTGTTCATTTATTAATACGTATGACACAGGATTTACAAATAACGCTACAAATAACAGATACATTGCTTTTTTTTGTTATAGATCTCTTTTTTTATCTTGGTATGTATTTTACAACCATTATCTTATTTTACAGTACATACAAGCAAGCGAAAATTGAGCAGAAAAAGACTAATCTGTTTTATGAATAAATAGCAATTTTCTTACAATTTGCTCAAGTTGACGAGTTGAAAATCAAAATTCACGGTTTACAGTTCACGGTTCATGGGGTAGCTGTGAGTCTATAGGTTTTACTCCCCCTTTACTCCCCTTTTGATCAACTTTTACGCAACTCGCAGGTAAACACTACCTAAATACGATATACCGGTGACCGGTAACTGGTGAATTTCGTTTGCCAACAACTTGGAGGCTCAAAAACAGAAAAACATTGGCAAGTTACCGGTTACCAGTTACCAGCTTCCATATTCTCCCCTCGAGCGCAGCGAGACTCCCCTGATGCGAAGCATCACTCCCCTTGAGCACGAAGTGCGAAACTCCCCTTTTTAATTAATTGGCACATTAGCACATTTTCTCATGGGCACATTGAAATTTTTTGTATCTTTGCAAACAAAATAATGCATAATATATTATGCGTAAATATGTGTTTTGCGGAATAATAAATAATATTATATGCGTAACGAATATATATTTGACCCCTATCCATTGTCGGTGACGATGCAGCGGCTGGCGGAGAATCTCAGGGCCCGTCGGTTAGAGAAAAAGCTCTCCATCAAAAGCCTTTCGGTCATGAGTGGAGTGCCGGCAGCCACGATACAACGCTTTGAGTTAAAGCATGCCATCTCGCTCGAGTCGTATGTCAAACTGGCTAAAGCATTGGGTTACTCAGAAGAAATTATGCATCTGCTTGCCGAACCGAAGTACGACACTATGCAGGAACTGCTCGAAATCAACAAAAACAAAACTAGAAAGAGAGGAGTGTGATGAGAAATATACAGTCGGTTAGTGTGATGTATCATGGGCGCAAGGTGGGAACCTTGTCAATGGGTAACAATTCGTGCTGCCAGTTCGAGTACGACCAATCTTGGCTCCGCGAAGGGTTCTCCATTTCACCCTTGCAGTTGCCGTTGAAAGCTGGTCTTTTCTCTGCCTCGTGGCAGCCTTTTGCCGGCAACTTCGGTATCTTCGAGGACAGTCTCCCTGGGGGCTATGGGGAATACCTTCTCCATAAGGTATTGAGGCGAGAGGGCATAGATTATCATAGCCTCTCGCCTGTGCAGCGGCTGAGTATTGTGGGCTCGTCTGGCATGGGAGCATTGTGTTATGTGCCCGAAAACAAGGTGACGGTTAGAAACTCGCAGCTGTCGTTCGACGAGATGCAGTCTTTGGCACTCAAGGTGCTTTCGGAGCGAACTGACGAGGGGTCTGATATCTTGTTGGCCGGCAGTGGTAACTCGGGTGGTGTGCGACCCAAATGTCTTTATAGTGACGATGAGGGGCATTGGCTGGTCAAATTCCGCCATACTTACGATCCGCAAGACATAGGGCAGAAAGAGTACCATTGCAATGAGCTTGCACGTCAGGCTGGCATCGAGGTGCCGGAATTCCGCTTGATGGAGGGCAAGTATTTCGCCACACGTCGTTTCGACATCGATTCTCAAGGTAACCGTCTCCACATGGCTACTGCCAGCGGCTTGCTCAATGAGCCACTCACGCCTTCCAAGATGGACTACCACAGTCTTATGCAGCTTACAGGCTATCTTACCCAGTCGCCTGCCGCTGTTGAGCAACAGTTCCGACGTATGGTCTTCAACCATTATGTATGCAATTACGACGACCATGCCCGCAACTTCAGCTTTCTCTGTCGTGATGGTCGCTGGGAGCTAGCGCCAGCTTACGACCTTACCCCTAACAAAACCCTTGGCGAACATGCTACCACTATCAATTTCAAGGGTCTGCCTACCGATGAAGACATGGTTATCGTTGGCATGAATACCAAAATGAGCCGCGAACGCTGCCAGCAGATTATCAATGAGGAGAAGTCCCTTTTTTGATATACTTCAGTGTTCTATCAAGTTACTTCCAAGTAACTATCAAGTAACTTCCTGTGAACTTCTTGTATTTGATTATTAATACTGTCAACTTTGATCAGTTGTAAGGTACGAGTAACCCTAGAAGACTCATAGAAGAGTGGTTGAAGAGTGTATGAGGAGGAAATGAAACTTTTTTTCATCGATTTTGCTCAAGTTAAAGAAATTTCATTAATTTTGCAGAGTTGTTTCGTTCCGAAGTTTGAATGGGCAGAAGGCGGGCAACAGACATATAAAAAAGACGTTGTAACGGCGTTTTATCTGCGGCTATGTTGAACTTCGCAACTTTAACGTTAGTGTCGCAATAACGCAATGTTCCTCGTCCATGGTTGGCATATAGTAACTTAACTATATCCATAACGCGTGGGCTTCGGCATTGCTTATTCTACACTAACAGGCAATGCGAAGGCCTAACATAGCGGGATAAGCAAAGTAGCAGATTCCCGCGCTTTTTTATGTGTTTTTCTGAAAATAGTTTATTATCTGTTGTGTCGGGAATCCGCAACAAAAAAACAAACTTAAAACTATGAAACACATACTCCTACTATTTGTGATGTTTTTTTTGGTGGGAACACATTTTGTTTTTTCACAGACCTCTACAGACAAAGAGCACTATGACATAGCTGTATACGTTGCTGGAAGTCAGGATGATCAGTTGTTGCCTGCATCTATTCAGACCGTGATACTTAATAAGACTATCACCAAGTTGGCTGAAGAAGGTATTTATCGTTTGATTGAGCAAAATAATGAATTTACCCAGAAAATGCAGAATGCACAATCTATACAGTCGGGTAATGTGGTAGATGGACAGATAGCTGAGATAGGTGCAACCTATGGTGCGCAAAAAATTTGTGTAGTATATGTTACCATCATTGAAAAATATCTTTACGTTGCCACTCGTATGGTGGATGTTTTAGCAAAAGCTTCCTTTGAAATGGGAGATGCAGAAAGTTCTAGCTATATTTCCATACCTATTTTGACTAAGACATTGGATATAGCGCTAACTAAAATGTTTTCTTTCAATCATAAAGAAGCTTCTCAAACAGAGACTAAGACTATTCCAGATTCTCAAAAATATAATAGTGAACAGACAATGAACTCGTATCAATCTCCTGCTATTCCCAACTTTGAAACTTATAAAATGCGAGTAAATAAAGATAAAGGCACATTTCTTAATAATAATAGCCAGGCTTATCGAGAGTATCTGAAATATCAAAATAATAAGGTTGCAGGAAGTGTTTGTTTTTCAATAGGTATTGCTGGTTTAGCAGTAGGTTTGCCTTTTTTAGGGATGGCAATAGATGATCTCATAGAAGTAGAGTATTATGATGCATCGACTTATTATTATACAGGTAATGACGAAGTATGGTTGACATGGTTGATTAGCGGTGCAACGACAGCAGGAATTGGTTTAATACTTACAATAGCAGGTATCTCGGAATTAGGTACCATGAATAAACATCTGACAAAAAGTTATCACTACTATGTCAATGGTGAGAAACAAACTGCCACAATTAATTTCCATCCATATTTTGGTGTCAACAAAACAGTTGGCGCAGGTCTTACGGTACATTTTTAATACAGCAATTCTCATTTTTAAATTGTCTTACAACAATAAAAAGGGTACAGATATTCAACAATTGAATGAATTCAAGTAGGTAATAACATGGAATCTAAATAGTGATACTTATGCCAGTGCGTATACAAAAAATTATTATTTTATTGCTTTTTATTCTTTCAAATTATTTTTTAGTGGCTCAAGAACCTATTCATGTTGCAGACCTGTCTTTTAAAATGAACAGCAACAGTACTCAGGAATACTATTACAGTTTCGCAAAAGGAGATGTAATAGTAGTGGATTTTGAACTTACTAAAGGAAAGAATGTACAATTTGAAATTGTTGAGTTACCTAACCAGATTAAGACAAGTCAGTTTACGGCCAGAATATTCAATTATCAGGTCAATGTTTTTTCAACAAAAGTGTATTTGTTCAGAATAACTAATAGTTCTGGAAACAAGATGTGTTCTCTGCATATTAAGCGTATCCCTAAATCACAAGAGACCGTGAATTTTAATACGGGCTGGCAGTGGAAAACGCTTTATGACACCACATATACCCATTTTAAGGAAGATTCACTTGTTGGGCATGATACGGTACATTATACTGAAACTGTAAAGGAAGTTGCTTCCCGCGAAATAACAGAGGAAATGTTGTTTGATAATACTGTTGAAATCAAGTCCATTGGTTGGATAGAACATGATAACCCTCGAGCCTATGTAGAAGTTACATTGCCACAGAATAAAACAGAACACTATGTGAAAAAGAGAGTTATAGGATGGGCTTTTTGGCTTTGTGTTGGAGATGCGAATAGTTTTTGGAGTCGTAATAAAAACGCATTGGTCAAGAGTGCGAGTGCTATAGCAGGACTATCTTTGAGTCCATTAGGTGCTTTTGTGGTTGGTGGTGTCTCTGACTTAGTTATTCCTGATCAAACAAAAAATAATGTATTTTGGGCAATTATTGCAAACAATGATAATAAAAATGCTTTTATGAGAGGGGACTCGTACTATTCCATAGTACAAAATAATGGTCCTGGAGCTTATGGAAAATTCCTTAATGAGACTCAGGGTACTTACTATATCTGCATGTACAATGAAAACATTCATTATAGAATCAATGTAAATGTTAAAGCAAGTGCTGTAATAGAAACGATTACTTATAAAGATGTAGATTATGAACGGACAAAGATTGTCCCTAAATATGTAAAGGTCTCAAAAGTCCGCAGGCATATATCCTCTCGACAGGTTCGAGTACCGATAGAATAATCCGTCAAATTAAACAATAATTGGAATCCCAAAACACATACTCTATTCTATCAAAATTCACGGGGTAGATGAGGGTCTATAGGTTTTACTCCCCCTTTACTCCCCTTTTGCTCATCTTTTACGCAACTCGCAGATAAACACTACCTAAATACGATATACCGGTGACCGGTAACTGGTGAATTTCGTTTGCAAACAACTTTGTGGCTCGAAAACAGAAAAACATTGGCACATTAAAAATTTTTGTATCTTTGTAAAATATTTCGATGTGGAATATCGTTTATACTCTTTGGAATAAAATTCAATTACATAACTATGAATAATACTATTGACATTAGAGAATTGAATGAGCGCATTCAGCGCGAAAGTTCCTTCGTTGATATCATCAACATGGAAATGGGCAAGGTGATTGTGGGACAGAAGTCGATGGTGGAGCGTCTCCTCATCGGTTTGCTGTCCAATGGACATATCCTGCTGGAAGGTGTGCCGGGTCTTGCCAAAACCTTGGCCATCAAATCGCTGGCTAATGTGATTGACGCCAAGTTCAGCCGTATTCAGTTTACCCCCGACCTGTTGCCGGCCGACTTGCTGGGTACGATGATTTACAGCCAGAAGAACGAGAACTTTGTAGTGAAAAAAGGCCCTATCTTCGCCAATTTCATCCTGGCCGACGAAATCAACCGTGCCCCCGCTAAGGTGCAGAGCGCTTTGCTGGAGGCTATGCAAGAGCGTCAGGTGACCATCGGTGAGACTACTTTCAAACTCGAAGAGCCTTTCCTCGTGATGGCTACCCAAAACCCCATTGAGCAGGAAGGTACCTATCCGCTGCCCGAAGCTCAGGTGGACCGTTTCATGATGAAGGTGGTGATTTCCTATCCTTCCAAGGCGGAAGAGAAAGATATCCTTTCACAGCATCTGGAGAACAAGTTCCCCACCACCAACACAGTGTTGAAACCCGAGGATATCATCAAAGCCCGTCAGATTGTGAAAGAGGTGTATATCGACGAAAAGATCTCCAACTATATTGCTGACATCGTATTCGCTACCCGTTATCCGGCCGACTATAAGTTGGAGCAGTTCTCCAACATGATAGCCTACGGTGCTTCTCCTCGTGCCACCATCAACCTAGCATTGGCGGCTCAGGCCTACGCTTTCATCAAACGCCGTGGGTATGTGATTCCCGAGGATATCCGTGCTATCTGCCACGATGTGATGCGCCATCGTATTGGCTTATCCTACGAGGCTGAAGCCGAGAACATCACCAGCGACAATATCATCAGCGAAATCCTGAACACAGTAGAAGTTCCATAATAGTGATCAGGTTACAGGGTATGAACCTGAAACTTGAAACCTGGAACTTGGAACCTGGAACTTGGAACTTGGAACTTGGAACTTGGAACTTGGAACTTGAAAAACATGGATTCAACGGAATTATTAAAGAAAGTCAGGAAGATAGAGATACGCACCAAGGCGCTGTCGCAGCAGATTTTTGCGGGCGAGTACCATAGTGCGTTCAAGGGCAGAGGTATGGCGTTCAGCGAGGTAAGGGAGTACCAGTATGGCGATGATGTGCGCTTTATCGACTGGAACGTAACCGCCCGTCTGAACCACCCGTATGTCAAGATTTTTGAGGAGGAACGTGAGCTGACGGTGATGTTGCTCATCGATGTAAGCGGCTCCAACCTTTTCGGCACTCGCAATGAGTTTAAGGCAGAGCTGATTACGGAGCTGGCGGCCGTGCTGTCGTTCTCCGCCATCAACAACAACGATAAGGTGGGGGTGATTTTCTTCAGCGACCGAGTGGAGAAGTTTATCCCTCCAAAGAAAGGCCGTTCGCATATCCTGCGCATCATTCGCGAACTGGTGGATTATCAGCCGTCGCAGGCACAGACCGACCTGGCCGAGCCGCTGCGCTATCTCACCAATGCCATCAAAAAGAAATGCACTGCTTTTGTCATCTCCGACTTTGTGAATTGTGACTTCGAGCAGGCGTTGAAGATAGCCTCCGAGAAGCATGACATTGTGGCGCTGCATATCATGGACAGGGGCGAGTCGCAACTGCCCGATTTGGGCCTGATGCAACTGAAAGACCCCGAGACAGGCAAGTATGTGCTGACCGACACTTCCGACCGGTTGACCCGAATGGCATACGAGCATTGGTGGAAGCGCCAGCAGGAGAAGAATGCCGAGCTGTTTAGAAAGGTAGGAGTGGATATGGCGGATTTCTATACCGACAGGGATTATGTGAAAGAGCTGATAGCCCTGTTCAAAAGAAGATAGATTCGATTTTAGAGATAATGATAGAAGAAGGAAAATTTTTGATGCCGATACAGGTGCCGATTCACATGGTGGACAGTCGTGTGGAGATGACACCCGTGTCGCTGTTTTGCATATTACAAGAGGCGGCTGCCGCTCATTGCGATCATTTTCATTTGAGCGGTATCGACTTGAAACCTTACGGTCTTTTTTGGGTGCTTACCCGTATGCATGTGCAGATTGAGCGTATGCCCCGTTGGCACGAGAAGTTGACCATCAAGACTTGGGAGAAACCCCATAGCTTCATCTCTCAGCCTCGTGATTTTCTGCTATATGATGAGGCGGGAGAAATCATTGTGAGAGGCACCTCCATCTGGGCTATTATCGATAAGGAGTCGAAGCCCGTGAAACTGGAGGATTTTGACCGTGACGACCGCTATCCCCTCAAGGAAGACGCAATGATAGTGAAGGCGTTCCCCCGACTTCCCGCCGCACCTATGCCTGAAAATCCGGTGTATCATAAGGTGCAGCATTCTGATATCGACCTCAACGAGCATGTCAACAATACTAAATACCTGCAGTGGGTGATGGACGAGATGGGGCATGATTTCTTCCTGCACCACGATATCAAAGAGGTGTCGGTTCACTTCATCTCTCAACTGTTCCCCGAAAACCAGTACTTTATGGGCCATCAGGAGATGGAGGACGGCGGTTCGCTCCATTCGGTGTATGCTGTCGACGACCAGCGAGAGGTCTGCCGCATCTGGATGAAGGCAGAGTAATTTTTATCCCCAATTCACTGTGTATAATTTTTCTGAAACAACGCAGAAAAGCTCGTGGTATCTTTATATCTTTGCAAATTACATTTATAATGTTGTATTATGAGCAAATATCCAGATACTATTGACAAAATTACGAAGGCGAGACTGCGTCTTTCGGCTTTTGGCTCGGTGGTCAGTATCGCACTCACCATGTTCTTTATCGGCACTTTGGCATTCTTTGCCTTTTTCTCTACACAGTATATCAACAACCTGTCCAAAAAGATTGAGATGGAAATCCTTTTCTATTCGGATGTGAAGGAGGCTGATATTGTTTCGATGGAGCAGCGTATGAAGATGGAACCTTTCATTGCCTCTTCACGTGTGTCATCCCGAGAGGAAAACACCCAGGAGGCTATCAAAACCATCGGCAACAACTATACCGATATTATCTCCAATCCCATCAACGCTTCCATCATCATCAGCGTGAATCCGGAGTATGCCAATACCGATTCGTTGCAACAGATTTCCAAGCGTATCAAGAAAGAGCGGATTGTGCAGGATGTGCAGTACCCTGATTTTCTGGTGAAGTCCATCAGCAACAATTTCCGCACCCTGCAATGGGTGGTGCTGATTATCAGCGCTATTTGCATGTTGATTTCGATGTTGCTGATTGCCAACTCCATCCGTCTGAATATCTACGCCAAGCGTTTCAATATCAAGAGTATGCTGTTGGTGGGTGCCACCCGTAGTTTTGTACGTGGTCCTTTTGTGCTGAAAGGCTTGAGTCAGGGCGTATGGGGTGGAGCGATTGCAGTAATTTTGCTTGGACTGATGCTCTATCAGGGCAACCTCTTGTTCCCGCAGTTTGTGGACTTCTCGCAGATACTGTATATCTCGCTGATTTTGCTGGGAGTGTTTATTTTCAGCATTCTCTTCACGATTATCATCTCCATTATTTCTGTGAACCGTTATATCCGCATTAAGGACGAAAGACTATATCTGTAAACCCCAAAATTCCCCTTCTTTGAGAAGGGGTGCTCGAAGGGCGGGGTAGTGACATGAATATAAAAACAATTAAACAAACAAAATATGGCACAAGTAACAAACACCAATCAAAAAGCAAAGTTAACTCCAAATCCTTCTGGAAAAACAGTTGTAAATAACAGTCAAAAACCGCCTCTTTTCAGAAAGACCAACTACATTCTGATGATTATCGGTGTAGTACTGTTGGTTATCGGTTTATTCTGCCTCGCTGGTGGCGCTGCTTCCAGTCCCGATGAGTTCAACCCCGAAGTATTCAGCACTCGCCGTATCGTGGTGGCTCCCATCGTGATTTTGTTGGGTTTGGTAACCGAGATTTTCGCTATCATGTGGCGTCCGAAAGTAAAACAGAGTGAAAACGAAGAAAAGGCTGAATAATGAGCTGGTGGCAAGCGTTATTTTTGGGTATTCTGCAGGGACTGACAGAATATCTTCCGGTGAGCAGTAGTGGTCACCTGACCATTATGCAGGACATTATGGGCCTGCAGATCTCCAATGCTGCCGAACTTGAGTTTGATGTCATAGTGCATGTGGCGACTGTTTTGAGTACCATAGTGATTTTGTGGAACGAAATCGTAGGCCTGTTCAAGGGTACTTTTACTACTCCACAGTGGAACGATGAGAAGAGCTATGTGGCTAAGATTTTGGTTTCCATGATTCCGGTGATGATAGTGGGTTTGTTTTTCAAGGATTATGTGGAAGCAATTTTCGGTAGCGGTTTAACCGTGGTGGGCATTTGTCTGCTGATAACAGCCCTGCTGCTGACCTTCTCTTATTTCGCTAAGCCCCGTCAGCGTGAAGAAATCTCCTACGGTCATGCTTTTATCATCGGTATTGCACAGGCGGTAGCGGTGTTGCCGGGTCTGTCCCGTTCGGGTTCTACCATTGCTACAGGATTGCTGCTGGGCGACAAGAAGGAAAATCTGGCTCAGTTCTCTTTCCTGATGGTGATTATCCCTATTTTGGGTGAGGCTTTTCTCGATGTCATCAAGTTTGTGAAAGACCCATCGCTGATTCAGAACGGATTGGGTATTGCTGCTGTCGTCATCGGTTTTTTGGCTGCCTTCATTTCCGGCTGTTTCGCCTGTAAGTTTATGATTAATATTGTGAAGAAGGGCAAGCTGATTTGGTTTGCTGTATATTGCGCAATAGTAGGTGCTGCAGTCTTAATTTATAGTTTATGCTGCTAAACCATAAGGTCATACATGAAGCACAGTTTGAACTTCCTGATATAGATATCAATCCGGAAGGCGATGTGCTTCTTGTAGATAAGCCTTACCGCTGCACCTCGTTTGATGTGGTGGGCAAGGTTCGTCAATATATCAAAAGAAAATACCAGCAAAAGGTCAAAGTTGGACATGCGGGTACGCTTGACCCTTTGGCTAGTGGGCTGTTGATTATCTGTGTGGGTCGTTTTACCAAGCAGATAGACAACTATCAGGCCCAAGAGAAAGAATATACTGGCACAATTCGTTTGGGAGCTACCACCCCGAGCTTTGACTTGGAGAAGCCTGTGGATGCTGAATATCCCTACGAGCATATTACTGCAGCGATGGTGGAAGAGGCTCGTCAAAAGTTTTTGGGCGACATTGAACAGGTTCCGCCTCAGTTCTCGGCTATCCGTATGGGAGGTCGTAGGGCTTACGAAATGGCTCGTGAAGGAGAAGAAGCCCCCATCCAACCCCGACAGATTTCCATTCCTACTTTTGAAATTACCCGATTTGAGTTGCCGGATATCGACTTCAGGATAGTGTGTTCCAAAGGCACTTATATTCGCTCTATCGCCAGAGATTTTGGTGTAGAACTGGATTCCGGTGCTCACCTTACCGCTCTCCGCCGCACTCGTATTGGTGAGTTTTCGGTGGAGAACGCTATACAAATGGTACCAAAGATACCCTCTTAAATATCCTAAACTTTCTAAACTTCTAATCAAAATCAAAAACCATGACCAAAACTAACATCATAACCATTATTTGCCTCAGTTTGGCAGTCATCTTCACTTCCTGTCGTCCGAAAAGCCAGCAGGAGGATTTGTTCAATAGCGGCGATCCGATGACATACACCACTTCGATTATTGCCGATACCATTTTGGCGGATGTGCGCGACCAGTCGGATTTGTATCCGGTCTCCGAGGACTTTCTGGAGGATTTCTTGGATAAAATCAATGAATATGAGGGTAAACATATCACCATTGCCGGAAAAGTTCCTGAGGAATGGGGATTGGCTTGTGTGGAACGTCTGCCTGAGGGACGTGAGTTGTGGTTGTTGCGCTCGCTCGACCGCGAGTGGGCTTATTTGGTGATTACTTCCGGTTTCGGCACCCAGCGTATTTTAGATCAGGTGCCGGTGGCTTTGAATCTGGCTCAGCAGGATAAAGATGTGTTGGAAACAGAGATATGGGAGACCTATCGCGAGTCAGACGGCTCTTTTATTGTACACAAAAACTATGAATGGATTAAGAATTTGGACACCAATGCCACTCAAAGGGATTTGAGCGAATATCAGCGCAGGTCTTATTTTGTGGACCGTTATACCATCAACGACCTCTGTCGTTTCGAATGTACTGCTGTCAACGATTCTGTACCCGAGTACAGTGCGGTGGTGTTCTTCTATAATGATAATGTAAAGCCTGACGATTGGGATGCGACGGTTGAGATGTTGCAGGCTTTCTGTGAGGACAGAAATGTATATTACGAGGAAGTGAAAACAGGTTTCGCCGATGTGGCTATCCATGATTTTACGCTGAATGAGGTGGTAAGAGTGGACATGCAACCTTATATTCAGGGACTTCCTGCCGGTATGGTGATGTTTAAAAAAGGAGAAACTCCCAAAGCGGTGCGCTTCGGGAGTTTCGAGAGAATGCAGATTGAAATCAAACGTTATTTCAAAATGCTGAGCATTTAAGCTCTATTTCTTCATCTTTTCAGGATACAGATAAGCTTTCACGTATTGGTTGATGTCGAAATTCTCTTTCATGAATTTCACGATATCTTCAATGGTGATAGCATTTACTCTTTCCTCGTAGGTGTTGATGCTGTTGATGTCTTCACCAGTTTGGTATTTGCTGGAGATGTAGCTCAACCACATGTTGTTCTTCTTCAGTGAGGTCTGATGGTCGTTGATCATCTGGTTCTTCACTTTGCTCAATGTCTCTGCAGAGGGACCTTTTTCAGTGAAGTCTTTCAGAATGTTGAAACAAGCTTCAGCCAGTTTATCGGTGTTGTCGGGTGAGCAGCTGAACATGATCATCATGCTATAAGAGGGTTTGGGTTCTTTCTCAGCAGCCATCTGTAACATGGGTGAATATACACCGCTCATTTTCTCACGGATGGTGGCAATCAGCTCAATTTGCAGAGCCTCATTGATTTCTTGGACAATCATGGTGTTTTTCGGAGTCCATTCCATATCGTGCTCGTATGCAATACCTACCCAGCTCTGTTCCTCTTCACCGGCATAGATGTTCTCGATCATCTGATTTTCGGGGAAACCTTTTACTACGTCGTATTTCGGGGTTTCTTTTTCGCTGCTGGTCTGCAGTGAGCCAAGATACAGTTCGATGTATTCTTTAATCAGATTCTCATCGAAGTTACCCACGAAAGTGAAGATAAAGTCGGCAGGGTTGGCGAAACGTTGCTGATACAGTTGGAAAGCTCTGTTGTAGTCAACAGTTTTCAAATCTTCTTCAGACATCAACTGTTTCTGGTACGGGTCGTTCTGAGTGGTCATATCCATGAATCCCAAGATAAACTTGTACATGGGGTTTGCACTCAGCATTTTGATTTGTTCCATATATTCTCCAGTAACCAGTTCGGCTACAGTAGAGTCTCTTCTTGGGCTGGTGAAGAAGGCGTGGATGTATTGGAAGAAGAATTCCATATCCTTAGGAGTGGAAGAACCGCTGAGGCCTTCGCTGAAGAGGCTGATGTAAGGACTAACGCCTACTTTTTTGCCTTTCATTTTCTTCTCTAAAGAAGAGTAATCCAAATCGGAGATACCGGCACGGTCAACAAAATCGCATGCGAAGTTCAATGAAGGGATGTCGCATTCATAGTAAAGGCTCATACCGCCCTTGCTGCGTGCGTTGAACAGGATTTGGTCGTTCTTGAAATCGGTTTTCTTCAATACTACTGTGATGCCGTTGTTCAGAGTCAGTTCCTGAGCATCGATTTCGGTGATTTCCTTGGTGTTGATGATGCTACCGGCTTTGAGCTGGTCTTTTTCAACAACTTCTTTGTCTTTGTAAGTGTCCACGTAGGCTTCAACATGTTTGTTGCCAGGATTGGTAACTGCTGCCAGCACTTCTTTTTCAGTGGGTACATTCACACCTTCTTTGTCGGGAGCCATCACGATAGCTACGAGATTTTCGTCGGTGATCCATTTTTTGGCCAGTGCGTTGACTTCTTCCAGGGTGATGTCATCCAAATATTTCTTGGCGTAAGCGTATTCTCTCTTGGCACCGGGGATGGGGTCTTGATGCAGGTAGTTGGCCACATATTCTCTGGCGAAACGTGATGATTCGGTTTTCTTCACCTCGTTGGCAGCTACTTCATAATTGTTCAGCAGTTCCTCTTTGGCACGGTTCAATTCGGTCTGGAGGAAACCATACTGGAGCACTCTCTGGTCTTCGCGCATCATGGCCTCGATGCTTTCGATAATCTTGTTTTCCTTGCAGGCAATCTGGCAACCGTACATGTCGGTGTTACCAATCAAACCACTATAACCGCAGCTGGCGCTCATGAACGGACAGCTTGATTTCTGGGTCATTTCGCTCAAACGTGAGTCATACATGGTGTTGTAGAGTTCATACATCAGGTTGGTGCGATAGTCGCCTACGGTCTTCATCACGAAGTGGGGGAATTTGCGGACAATCAGAACCTGATTACCCATAGCTTCTTTGTCGGTGGTTACTACAGCAAGAGGTTCCTTGTTGGGCTGGATGTTGTTTGGCAGTTTTTCGCGAGGATTCTTCACAGGTTTAATCTTGCTGAACTGCTTGATAATCTGTTTCTCCATAGCATCCACATCGATATCACCTACAACGATGACAGCCTGCAAATCAGGACGGTACCAGTCTTTGTAGAAATCTTTGATGGTCTGGTGTTTGAAACCATTGATGATTTCAATCAGACCGATGGGAACGCGTTCGGCATAGCGAGAGCCCTGGAACAAGACGGGGAACCATACCTTCTGCATTCTGTCGCTGGCACCCAAGCCCATACGGTACTCTTCTGCGATGATACCTCTTTCAGACTCGATTTCATCACCGTCATACAGCAAGCCGTTGGCCCATCCGTTCAGGATGTTCAAACCCATTTGGATGTATTCGGGTTTGTCGGTGGGCATGGTGATTTCATACACGGTCTCTTCGAAAGAAGTGTAAGCGTTGATACCAACACCAAAAGTCACACCAATCTTCTGGAGTTCGCTGATCATGGTGTTGTGAGGATAACCCTTGATACCATTGAAGGCCATGTGCTCGGTGAAGTGGGCGAGACCTCTCTGGTCTTCGTTCTCTTGACATGAACCGGCATTAACCGCCAAGCGGAATTCCACACGGTTTTCGGGTTTCTTGTTGGCACGGATGTAGTAGGTCATTCCGTTGGCCAGTTTGCCGATCTTTACATTTGGATCGGGATTGATGGGAGCATTCAGATCTTGGGCAAAAGCCATGCTCAAGGAGAAAATCAGTACCATCAATGCTGAGAATAGTTTTTTCATTTGTACTTAATTTTTTGATTGATAATATGATTAGTGTTTATATTTATATTCGTATTGAGCGTGCAAAGGTACAACTTTTTTTAATATTACTACCCCGGCCTTCGGCCACCCCTTCTAAAAGAAGGGGAATTTTAGTTACTCTTCAATTTGCTGGATGATGGCATCGCAGTTGTCGATAACCTTGCGGTACATCTTCCAGGCGATGAAGAAGCCGATGATGGCTCCAAAAGCGACAGCGCCAGCCATGAGTTGCCAAGGAGCATCTGTTCGGTGGATGATTTCTATGCAGAACCACACGCACCATGCGATGACCAAGGGTAATTCAGTCCAGGTGCTTATATGATAGCGTTTCTTCAGGGTCTTCATTTTGTTGGCTACGGTGCGCATATCCTCACTCATCAGTTGACGCTCATTAATTTGTTTATGGATAATCCAGGTGGCAATAGCGTCAACTGCCGTGAACACAATGGTGGTGATGATGAAGGCGGTAGAGAGTGTATTGAAACACAGCGGAAACCACAGCACCATGCATATAGCGGCAGCTATGCTGATCCATCCTTGGCGGTTGATGGTGGATACACGTGACTTCATGGTTTCACGCATCAGTTTTTCGTTGACGATGGTTTCCTGCTCCAGTTTTTTGCGGAGTAAATCCATCTGGGAACGTAAGGTCTCTAACTCTTGTTGTTCTGTTATTGTATTTGTGTTTTCCATGATTTTTGTAATTTAAGCGTGAGACATCTTGATTAACTGTTGTTTGATTCTGACCAGTTTTACACTGACATTCTTGATGCTGATGCCGACAATGGCGGCGATTTCGTCGTAGCTGAGGTTCTCCAGCCACAGGAGCACGATGGCGCGGTCCACGAGGTTCAGTTGGTTGATGCGGTCATACAGCATCCGGATCTGCTGACTGTCGTCATCCTCGTCGGTGAACAAGTTGCCGGCCATTTCCAAGGGAATCTTCTCTCCTTGGCGTTTCTTTTTCCGGTCGAAGGAAATGCAGGTGTTCAGCGCCACTTTCCATATCCAGCTGTTGATGGCGGAGTCGCCCCTGAAATCCCCAAAACCTTTCCACAGGTTGATGAGCACCTCCTGAAAGAGGTCGTTCACCTCGTCTTCGTCTTTAGAGAACATGTAACACACCGTATAGATGGTGCTTTTGTGTCTCTTGACGATTTGTTCGAATTCCTGTTCTGTCTGTTTCATTTTTTGTGAATGTTTTGTGTCGGTGTTTTGCATCAGAATCAACCATAAGACGTTGAAGATGCCGAAAAACTACAGCTTACACACAAATAATTTCATCCATAGGGATATCGTTTGCTTCAACAGGCACATTGTCAACAAGTTGGAAATCGAAGCAAATGCCGATTTTTTTGACATCCCGATGCTGGCAGAGGAAGCGGTCGTAGTAGCCGCGTCCCCGTCCCATGCGGTTGCCTTGGCGGTCGAAGGCCACTCCGGGGACGATGATGAGGTCGTAGCCACCGGTATAAGCCTCGTTTTGCGGTTCCAGGATGTTAAAGTCGCCCACCGCGAAGTCGGTCCCGGGGGTCAACTCCACGGGGATGATGTCGTCACCTACCACCGTGGGCAAGATGATGCGCTTTTGCTGTCTCCATTTCTCGATGAAGCCCTGTGTCTGCACCTCGTCGGGCAGCGAGCTGTAGAGCATGACTCTCTGCGCTTTGATAAAGTCGGGATGCTGCTCCAGCTTGCGCATAATGATGTCCGACTGTGCTTGCCGCTCTTCCATACTGTATTGTTTCTTCAGCAGTTTGATGCTTGCTCTTAGTTCTTGTTTTGAGTTCATAAGCGTTATTTTTACTGGGCAAAAATACAAAAAATAGTTGTATCAGTGTTGTCATAGACCCCGAATAAAAGTCGGAAGCATGATAGCAGGAGTCTCTGAAATTTTCGTATTTTTGCCAAAATTTTTTTGCGATGAAGAAATCACTATTTGTACTCGTATTGCTGGCTGTTTGTGCAACAGCCTGTCACAAGAAACCTGTGACCCCTGACAATCCTACTGTGGAGCGCAACGGATTGTATGTTCTAAATGAAGGGGTGTGGAATTACAACAACAGCACCATCTCTTACTATAACCTGAATTCGGGCGAAGTGACGGCCGATATTTTCACGGCGGTGAACAACCGTGGTTTGGGTGATACTGGCAACGATTTGCAACCATACGGCTCCCGCTTGTATTGTGTGGTCAACACCTCCGAAAACGTTCAGGTGATGGACTTCTATACTGCGAAAGTGGTGGGAACGGTTTCTCTGCAGGGCAAGTCGCCCCGTAGAATCTGTTTCTCGGGCTCCAAAGCATACGTCAGTTGCTTTGACGGCACGGTGGTCCGATTCGATACGGCTTCGCTTGCGGTGGAGGCTACGGTGACCGTGGGACCGAATCCAGAGGGTGTTTGCATCGCTAACGGGAAGTTGTATGTGGCCAACACCGGTGGCTACAACGCACCCAACTATGGCACTACGGTGTCGGTGATTGATTTGGGCACATTTGCTGTCACCAAAGAGATCCCTGTGGCCATGAATCCCACCCGTTTGTATCTTGCGCCTAATAAGCAGGACATCTTTTTGATTTCCAGTGGCGATTATTACCAGGTGAGTTCTTGTCTGCAAAAAATCAGTCCAACCACCGATGAGGTGGTGAGTACCTTCAATTTCGAGCTCAACAATCTGGCTTTCTATGGTAACTCCGCCTATTTCTATTCCTATGATTTTACCACCGAGGAATATACTATCCAGATTTTTGACCTGGCTACAGAAACCATCACCAATAGTCATTTCATTACCGATGGTACCACGTTTGATGTACCTTACGGCATAGCTGTCAATCCTCGAAACGGGGATGTCTATATTACCGATGCGCACAATTTTGTGGTGAATGGAGATGTGTACTGTTTTGGACAGAATGGCCAAAAGAAGCGCTCGTTCGAGGTTGGAGTCAACCCCTCGGCGATGGTGTTTGTTGAGTAGACGAGTGTTGGTGATTTTGTGTTAGTGATTTCATGTTAGTTACTTCGTGTTAGTAATTTCATGTTGGTAACTATGTGTTGGAAAAAAATCATATTAAATTCTCTATATGTCAAAAACTTTTTGTATCTTTGCAGGTTGATATAAAAAAGTAAAAGATTACGCCTATGAGAAAGTTTTTCGCCTTTATATTTGCACTGACTATTGTCTCTGTTTCCGCATACGCCCAGTCGTTGACGCTGACATACGACGGTACACAGGTTACTAGTGGAGAAACCATAGAAGTGGTAGTTCCAGAACTGAATATCACGGCAGATTTTTATTTGGATGTGAACAATGTGTCTGATAATGACATTACCGTTCGTGTTTACAAGGCCGACATTGACATGGTGGAAGGAGCTTCGGCTTCCTTATGTTTTGGAGGTACGTGCTATCCGCCTACCACCTCTGAATCGTCCACTGTTGTGATACCTGCTCACAGTACGCTTTCACATTCCTCACCTGATGCTTTCCACTTGTCCTATAAGACACTGGTGGCAGGAACTTCTTTTGTCCAGTTCACTTTTGCCAATGAGGACAATGCAGACGACAATGCAGAGGTTACTTTCAAGTTGGTGTGCGATCCCACGAGCATCGTAAGCAATGCGGTATCCACCAAAATGCGTGCTTACCCAAATCCCGCTTCCGAGAATGTGACCATTGAATATGCATACGCAGGTCAGTCAAGCAATGTGAAGTTGGTGATTAAGAACCTGGTGGGCAATACGCTTTTCACCAAAGTTTTGGATGCCAATGGCAGCAAAGTAAAAGTGGATGTGTCTGAATACAGCGCAGGTATCTATTTCTATTCCATCGAAGCCGATGGAAGACCTTTGGTAACCAAGAAACTGTTGGTGAAATAATAGGAGAGTAGATCTGCTTCACCGTTGAGAGGAAAAGATATGTGGAAGATTGACAATGGTGTTTTTGATTTTTCAACCGTCTCATTTGTTGATCATAATTGGGCTACTGCATTTATCTTGGCAGCTATGCTCTTGTTGACCGTCAATGTGGTGCTATATCGTCGTAAATTCATTCTTTCTTTGCAGTGCCTGTTCTCCAAGCGCGCGTTTTCTCAGTTGTCGAAAGAGGGGAAATTGTTTGGCGAGGGTACTTTTCTCTATTCGGAATTGTTTGTTTTGCTGACTTTGCCTATAAGTCTCTATCAATTGTGTACCTATTATTTAGGCGCTTTGGGTGAAAATCTAAATTATTTGCATTTTTTTGGTATTCTCATCGGGGCGGTGGCACTCTTTTTTGTACTGCGTCTGATTGTCGATTTTTTTGTGTTTGAACTTTTCGATTGCACCGAGAATCGCTATGATTTTCATATTATGGCTAGCTCTTTTTGGTTGAATACTGCTCTGGTGCTTTTTTTGTCGGCAGTAGTTTTCCAATATACAAATTTTAAGGCTGTTTATCTTCTTGCTTTGCTGATTATCAGCGGGTTGTTTCTACTTAAGGTATATAAGGATTTTATTTTTAAATCAAAACATGTCAATTTGTTTCAATTTTTTATGTACTTTTGCACGCTTGAAATTTTACCTTATGCAGTTATCTTGAAATTGTTATTAATGTACGGAAAATAAGGAAGTTTTAAGTAATGTTGAATTAATCCGTTTTCGCAAATGAAGATCAAAAATATCCTAATTTCGCAAAATGCACCTGCCGATTTCGAGAAATCGCCATACGCAGATTTGAAAAAGAAATACAGTATAAATATAGATTTCTATAAGTTTTTCAAACTTGAAGCTATCACCGGGATGGAATTCCGTCAGACGAAAGTGAATCTGCTCAGCCATACTGCTGTTATCTTCTCTAGTCAGGTTACGATAGACTATTTCTTTAATTTGGCTCAAGAGTTGCGTGTGGATATTCCAGAAACAATGAAATATTTCTGCACCACTGAGAGTATTGCCCATTATTTGCAGAAATACATTCAATATCGCAAGCGTAAGATTTTCTTCCCCAAAAGCACTATGTCTAATGGCATTTTCGACCTCTTCTCCAAGAATAAAGAACTGAAATATTTGATTCCTTGCTCCTCTGATTCCCAGGTGAGTAAGTTTGATGAGTATTTCGATCAGAATGAGATTGAATATACCCATGCAGTGGTGTTCAAAACTGTGCCTAGCGAGGTGAACAAGGATGTGGATATTACTAAATATGATATGGTGGTACTTTTCAGCCCTGTGGGAGTTCAGTCGTTGAAAGTCAATTTCCCTGATTTCAAACAGGACGAGAACTTCGCTATTGGAGCTTTGGGCCCTGCTGTTATCTCAGCATTGGAGGAAGAAGGTTTCACGGTGAATGTGAAGGCACCTACCAAGGAAGCTCCTTCTATTATCACGGCAATGGATTTATTTTTAAAAGACCATGCAACCAGAAGGAGATAAGACTTTTTCTTACTCCTTCCCCAAAAAAGAACGGTTATGCTCCCGCCTTCAGATGGAGCAGTTGCTGGCTCTGAAGCAATCCATATTTTCTTACCCTTTCAAATGCTACTATCAGTTTTTGCCGCTGACAGAGGTTAATGATGTATGCCAAATGGCGGTCAGCGTACCCAAGAAAATGGAGAAGACCGCTGTGGGACGCAACCGTATCAAGCGTTGGACTCGCGAGGCCTACCGTCTGCACAACAAATGCCTTTTACAACAGCTTATTGAAAGGAAACAGCAGGTGGTGAATATGCTGTTTGTGTGTGTTGGAAAAGAGAACCTGTCGTTTGCACTGATAGAAAAAGCGATGACTGATATTCTTCGAAAAATTAATTGTAGAGAAGAGGGCACTGTCTCTACCAACAATATATCATGCTAAAATTCCTGAAAACCATCTGGCAATATTTCTGCAAGGGCTTGGCTGCCATCATGATTGGACTGATACGCCTGTACCAGTTTACTCTCTCACCGCTCATTGGCCGCCAGTGTCGCTACCTGCCCACCTGCTCCAATTACGGACTGGAGGCCATCCGTAAGTATGGTCCTTTCAAGGGCGGTTGGCTTACCCTGAAACGTGTGCTCTCTTGTAATCCTTGGGGTGGTAGTGGGTATGATCCTGTCCCCTGACCCCTATTATTTGACCCCTAAAAATGGGTGCCGAGCGTATTGTTTTTTTTTGTACTTTTGCAAACTTTTTTTCGGAGGGGTTGAGAGGACGAAATTTTCATGGGCGAGACAATAAATCAGTCAATATAAATTACCTGTAATGAGACAGTTAAACATTACCAAACAAGTTACCAACAGAGAGACCGCTTCGTTGGACAAATACCTGCATGATATCGGAAAAGTGGAACTGATTACTGCAGAAGAAGAGGTTGAGTTGGCACGCAAAATCAAAAATGGCGACCAGGCTGCACTGGAAAAACTCACAAAAGCTAATCTTCGTTTTGTTGTTTCTGTGGCTAAACAGTATCAAAATCAGGGATTAAATTTGCCCGACTTGATTAACGAAGGTAACCTGGGTTTGATTAAAGCTGCCCAGCGTTTTGACGAAACCCGTGGTTTCAAGTTCATCTCTTACGCCGTGTGGTGGATTCGCCAGTCTATCCTTCAGGCATTGGCCGAACAGTCACGTATCGTGCGTCTGCCCCTCAACAAAATCGGTACCATCAACAAAATCAACAAGGCATACGCTTACCTGGAACAGGAACTGGAGCGTGAACCCCGTGCCGATGAAATTGCCAAGATGCTTGACATCACCGAGGCTGAGGTGAGAGATTCTCTCCGCAACTCCTCACGTCACTTGTCTATGGATGCTTCTTTGACTCAGGACGAGGACAACAACATGTACGATGTGTTGAAATCAGAAGATTCACCCACTCCCGACAAGGGCTTGTTGTATGAATCTCTGAAGACCGAGGTGAATCGTGTGATTGCCACTCTTCCCCAACGCGAGGCCGACATCCTGAAACTGTATTTCGGACTCGACAGCAAACACCCCATGACCCTCGAGGAAATCGGTGAGAAGTTTGACCTGACCCGCGAGCGTGTGCGTCAGATCAAGGAAAAGGCTCTCCGCCGCTTGAAACATACTTCAAAATGTAAGATTTTGAAATCATATTTAGGTTAATATATCGAAAATCAGAAGAATAAAATATGGCTATGAAGCGTACAAAAGTTATAGATTTGCTCAAACGTCCCGAAGAGACTGGTTTGGGAAACGAGGTGTGTGTGAAAGGTTGGGTGAGAACCAAGAGAGGCAACAGCAATGTGGCATTCATCGCTATCAATGATGGCTCTATCGTCACCAGCATCCAGGTGGTGGCCGATTTAGCCAAGTTCGATGAGGCGTTGATGAAGCAGGTGACCACTGGTTCCTGCCTCTGTGTGGAAGGTACATTGGTGGAATCCCAAGGTAAGGGTCAGACGGTGGAGATTCAGGCCAACCGTATTGAGGTGTATGGTACTGCTGATCCCGAATCTTATCCTTTGCAGAAGAAGGGCCACAGTATGGAATTCCTGCGTGAGATTGCCCACTTGCGTCCCCGTACCAATTATTTCGGCTGTGTGTTGCGTCTGCGCCATGCAATGGCTTTCGCTATCCATAAATTCTTCAACGACAAGGGCTTCTTCTATCTTCATACGCCGCTTATTACGGCTTCTGATGCCGAGGGTGCCGGTGAGATGTTCAATGTCACCACTTTCGACTTGAATAACATTCCCCGTACCGAGGACGGTCAGGTGGACTTCAAGAAGGATTTCTTCGGAAAGCATACCAATCTGACAGTATCCGGTCAGCTGGAAGGCGAGCTGGGTGCACTGGCTTTGGGTGCCATTTATACTTTCGGTCCTACTTTCCGTGCTGAAAACAGCAACACTCCTCGTCACTTGGCCGAGTTCTGGATGATTGAGCCAGAGATGGCTTTCTACGACATTACCGACAATATGGACTTGGCTGAGGAATTCATCAAATACTTGGTGAAATATGCATTGGACCACAATATGGACGACCTGCGCTTCCTCAACGACATGTTCGATAAGGGTTTGATTGAGCGTTTGGAATCTGTGTTGAAAGAAAGTTTTGTCCGCTTGGACTACACCTCCGCTATCGACATCCTGCTGAAGGCCAACAAGAAGTTCGATTATCCCGTTTCTTGGGGTATCGACCTGCAGTCAGAGCACGAGCGTTACTTGGTGGAGAACCACTTCAAACGCCCCGTAATTCTGACCGACTATCCGAAAGATATCAAGGCTTTCTACATGAAGCAAAACGATGACGGCAAAACAGTGCGTGCTATGGATGTGCTGTTCCCCACTATTGGTGAGATTATCGGTGGTTCAGAGCGTGAGGCAGATTATCAGAAGTTGCTCAACCGTGTGCACGAATTGGGTATGACTGAGGAACAGTATTGGTGGTATTTCGAAACCCGCAAGTTCGGTTCCGCTCCTCACTCGGGTTTCGGTCTCGGTTTCGAGCGTCTGCTGCTCTTTGTTACCGGTATGACTAACATTCGTGACGTGATTCCTTTCCCGCGTACCCCACAGAACGCTGAATTCTAATCTTTTTTCCATGATTGGAAAAAACAAAATATCATCCATCACCCGCTTGCATCAGAAGAAATTCAGAGATGAAAGCGGGTTGTTTTTGGTCGAGGGTGTCAAGTCGGTTGACGATTTGCTGCGTTCGTCTTTCACGGTACAAGAGGTGCTGGCTACTGATGCGTGGGCAGGGGAGCACGAAAACAGTATACCTGTTAATGCTGAGTTGACGTTGGTAACCCCTGCCGAAATGGAACGACTCAGTACATGGAAAACTCCTCAACCCGTGATAGCGGTAACCCGTATCCCACAACGTGAGTTGGCTGACATACAAATGGACCAGCCGTTGCTGATGCTCGACGACCTTCGTGATCCAGGCAACATGGGTACTATTGTGCGTACAGCCGATTGGTTCGGTATTCGCCAGATAGTTTGCTCGAAAACCACTGTCGAACTGTACAACCCCAAGGTGATACAGGCTACTATGGGTTCTTTTACCAGGGTGAAGGTTTTTTATACTGGCTTGGTGGACTTCATTGAGAGTCACATGAAAGAAAGAAGGGTGCTGGGAGCCTTTTTGGAAGGAAGCCCGGTGCAGCAATTCGATTTTAAGCCTTCTGATGTAATCGTTATTGGTAACGAAGCAAATGGTATTACAACACAGGTGGCTCAGAAAATCAATGACAAGATTTTAATTGACAGTCCGGTGAAAGGTTCCGATAAGGCTGAATCGCTTAATGCCTCAGTGGCGGCGGCTATCATGATGTATCAATACCATGTGGCGATGAGCCGATGAGATGTTTGGATAATAAAAATCAGGTGGGGACGTTATAGTATAAATTAATTGTTGAGGGTTATGAAAGCTACAAGATTTTTAGTATGCCTATTAGCAGCAAGTTTGTTGTTTGCCGCTTGTAAGACTTCCCGTCAGGCGCAGCGCAAAGCACAAAAACAATTGCCACAAACTGAAGTGGTAAAGCCTGCTCCCAGCACTCCTGTTCCCTCAACACAGCAGCAAACTCAGACCCCCTTTCAGCCTTATACTTGGGTTTCCTATCGCGGTAGCGCCAATATCGAATTGGATGGCCAAAAGTATCAGTGCGATTATTTCATGGTCAACCGTATTGACAGCATCTTATATCTAAACCTTAGTGTGATTGGACTTGTTGAGGTGGGTCGTTTGGTGGCCACTCCTCAGGAGGTGATTTTTGTCAATAAGTTAAGTAAGGAATATTATAAGGGTGACTACTCCTTTGTGGAGAAATACCTGAAGGCGAAAGCTGATTTCTATACCCTCCAGGCCATTTTCAATGGGGACGAATCAAAACTTAAAGCCTATAAGGATATTACGTTCTCCTACCATCCTGTTATTGAGGAAAATACCAACCGCCCTTTCTTCGACAGTTTTAGTATAAGCATGAATGGTGGTCAGCGTAAAGCCGACCTGCAGGTGAAGTACCCCAAGTTCAACACCCCTGGTCCTACCAGCATCAAAATCCCCGAAGGCTTTAAGCTGATGACGCTGTAAGATAAATATAAGGGCTGTCACACCGTGGCAGCCCTTAATAGTAATATGTAGTAGGATTCTTTATAGGTCTAATCCTTCTAACAGATCAATAGGATTGTCGGCAACCACCACATCGGTTTCGATGCGGACACCGATGCCTTCTTCCACAATGTAGATACCGGGCTCACAGCTGAGCACCATGCCGGGCTGGAACACCCAGTCGCGTTCGCCTACATCATGGACATCAAGACCGATGAAGTGGCTGGTGTTGTGCATGTAGTATTTCTTGAACAGCGGGTGGGCTGGGTCTTGTTTTTTCACATCCTCTTCGGTGTAGAGTCCAAGTTTAATCAACTCCTCGTCCATGCGCTTGAAGACAAAGTCGTTGATTTTATGGATGGTCATCCCGGGAGTGAATTTGGGAATAGTATCTTTATAAATAGAAAGAACTGCATCATAAACCTGCTGCTGGCGAGGGGTGAACTTTCCGTTGACCGGGATGGTGCGGGTACAGTCACCGGCATAGTTGGCATACTCAGCACCGAAGTCCATGAGTAGCATATCACCATCCTTCATCATCTTATCATTTTTAATATAATGTAAGATACAGGTGTCGGCACCGGAGGCACAAATAGGAGCGAATGAATGACCGGAGGCGCCGTTGCGTATCATTTCACCTATCAGCTCGGCTTCCACCTCATACTCATAGACACCAGGTTTGACCACGGCTTTGGCTTTACGGAAGGCTTTGGCGGTGATGTCGCAGGCGTGTTTCAGTGTTTCCAGCTCTTCTGGCTGTTTGACAGCCCGCAGGGGGTTGATGATGGGAGCCAGGCGGCGGTAGTTGTGAAGGGGATAGTCGTGCTGCAACTGCTCGGCCAGAAGCACTTCGCGTGTGGGGAAAGTGTTTTTGGAACGTGAGCTCTCAGGCAGATGGAGATATACATTCTTGGCGTAGAAGAGCAGGTTGTTGAGGGTGCTTTCAAAATCCTCGACAAATTTCACGGTTTTGATGCCCGAAAGGGCGGTGGCTTGCTCCTTGCTGAGTCGGTGACCGAACCAGGTAATCATCTCAGGACTGGGGTTCTTGATGAACAATACCTCGCGGCAATCAGGGTCTGGGTGCCAGGGGGCAAGAGCCAGACAGGTTTCTTCCTGGTCAATACCGCAAAGGTAGAGTAGGGGAGAGTTCTGACGGAAGGGATGGGTGGTGTCGCCGCAACGGGGATACTCATCGTTGGAGGTGAGCAACACGATAGAGTCTTCCTCAATTTCCTGAATCAGACGCTTTCGGTTGCGGATGTAAAAATCTTGACTAAGGGGTTTGTATCTCATGTTTGTTGGTTTTTTGACTTCGTGTTGGTGACTTCGTGTTGATGACTTCGTGTTGATGACTTCGTGTTAGTTATTTTATGTTGAGGAAGTTTTATTTTCTAAGTTCGAAATTGCTGCCGAGGTAAACCTTGCGTACCTGTGGGTCGGCTGCCAGTTCTTCTGCGGTGCCGGCTTTCAGCACACTTCCTTCGAACAGCAGGTAGGCACGATCGGTGATGGAGAGGGTTTCGTGAACATTGTGGTCGGTGATAAGGATGCCGATGTTCTTGTCTTTCAACTTGGCCACAATGGTCTGGATATCTTCTACGGCAATAGGGTCAACGCCAGCAAAGGGTTCATCGAGGAGGATGAACTTGGGGTTGGAGGCTAAGCAGCGGGCAATCTCGCATCGACGGCGTTCGCCACCCGAGAGGTTGCTACCTTTGTTCTTTCTCACCTTCTGCATGTTGAACTCCGAAATCAATTCCTCCAGGCGGTCTTTCCGTTCAGCTTTGGTCAAGTCGGTAAATTCAAGGATAGCCATGATGTTGTCTTCCACACTCAAGCTGCGAAATACAGAGGCTTCCTGAGGCAGGTAAGCGATACCCATTTGCGCACGCTTGTACATAGCCATGCCGGTGATGTCGGTGTCGTTGAGGAAAATATGGCCTTCCAAAGGCTGGATGAGACCGACAATCATATAGAACGAGGTGGTTTTGCCGGCACCATTGGGTCCCAACAATCCTACAATTTCACCTTGTTTTACCTCAATGGAGACGTGGTTGACTACCGTACGGTGCTTATACTGCTTGACTAAGTTGTCGGTTCGTATTGTATTAATCATAATTATCAGCTTACTTTTTTGCTATCCCGGCCTTCAATTAATGGTTGTCCAATTCGTTTTTTACACGGTCGGCAATCATGTCCACCAGATTTTGGAGAGGTTTCTTCACCATCGCGCTGAGGAAAATGGGAATTTCAGCATCGATGTCGGCATGCAGGTCTGTTCCGTTGTCACTGCCATCCAAGAAAATGGCGATGCTTACCGGAATGTTTTTGTCGTTGCCGGCAGTATAGATGATTTTGGAGTATTCTGTCTTTTCTGTAATGGAGAGGCGCATGGTGGCGACCCCGGGAATGACAAACTGACAGTAATCTTCACCTGCTTCCCAGTCTTTCACCTGTTCGGGAAGGAACTTTTCGAAGTAACTTAAATTGCATAGTTTAGCGAAGATATCGCGGTCGTTTGCTTGTACGTGGATGGTCTTTCCGTTGACTTTCATTGGGTATTTAATTTTGTTTGCAAAGATAGTGAAAAAAATCAGTATTTTTGCAAATTCAAATGAAAAATGGAGTAATGAGCAATATTTTGATTACCGGAGCCAACGGACAGTTGGGGAATTGTTTGCGGGATTTGGCGCACAGCGACAGCCGTCACGAGTTTTTCTATACGGATGTGGACGAGTTGGACATTACCAGCCTTGAACAGTTGGAGGACTATGTGTCCAAACACAATATAAATATTATAATTAATGCAGCAGGCTATACGGCTGTGGACAAAGCGCAGACTGATGTAGAGCGTTGTTTTCTCATCAATCGCGATGCCACTCGAAACCTTGCCCTTGTGTCTAAGCGTCATGGGGCTTTTCTGGTGCATATCTCCACTGACTATGTTTTTGATGGCACTTCGCAGCATCCTTATAAACCAACCGATCCGGTGAATCCGCAGTCGGTATATGGCCAGTCAAAGGCCGAAGGCGAGCAAGCTATTATGGAGACGGGTTGTCGGGGAGTGATTATCAGAACCTCATGGTTGTATTCGGAATATGGTAGTAATTTTGTGAAGACGATGTTGCGTCTGGGACGCGAACGTGACGAGTTGAGGGTGGTGGACGACCAGATTGGTGGTCCCACCTATGCTGGCGACCTGGCACAGGCGATTCTGACCATTATTGAACATAGGGATTCCATTCAGGGAACAAAAATATATCATTTTGCCGGACAGGGAATAGTTTCATGGAACGAATTTGCCCGTCAGATTATGCGAAATGCGTCATTGTCGTGCAAAGTTTTACCTATTAGCACCGCAGAATATGGAGCGGTGGCTCCGCGACCTGCCTCGTCTGTTTTTGATTTATCAGCTGTCAGTGAGGATTTTAGCATCGAAATTCCATTTTGGAAGGATAGTCTGCTTAAATGTATGCAAAAGATTGTAAACCAATAGTTTGTATATATTTAGAAGGAAAAAAGCAAAAAAAAATGCGTGGAAGTGTTGTCAGGTAAAAAAAAAGATGTATTTTTGCAAACCCAAAATGAAAGTCATTAGGGAACGTTCTTTCAATTCATAATAATAAGCCGTTGTAGCTCAGGGGTAGAGCACTTCCTTGGTAAGGAAGAGGTCATGAGTTCAAATCTCATCAACGGCTCTTTTTTTATAGATTTTTATTCAGCAAAATAATTTATTAAAAACCTTAATTTATAAGAAAATGGCAAAAGAAAAATTCGATCGTTCGAAACCACACGTAAACGTTGGTACAATTGGTCACATCGACCACGGTAAAACCACTCTGACCGCAGCTATCACCACTGTTTTGGCTGCTAAAGGTTTGTCAGAAGTAAGAAGCTTCGATTCTATCGATAACGCTCCTGAAGAAAAAGAACGTGGTATCACCATTAACACTGCTCACGTTGAATATCAGACAGCCAACCGTCACTATGCACACGTTGACTGCCCTGGTCACGCTGACTACATTAAGAACATGGTAACTGGTGCTGCCCAGATGGACGGTGCTATCCTGGTTGTTGCTGCTACCGATGGTCCTATGCCTCAGACAAGAGAGCACATCCTTTTGGCAAAACAGGTAGGTGTTCCTAGAATGGTTGTTTTCATGAACAAGGTTGACATGGTGGATGACCCCGAATTGTTAGACCTCGTTGAAATGGAAGTTCGCGAACTGTTGAACTTCTACGGTTTCGAAGGTGATGATACTCCTGTTATCCGCGGTTCTGCTCTTGGTGGATTGAACCAAGAACCGAAGTGGGTTGAGAAGATCATGGAACTCATGGATGCAGTTGACACTTGGATTCCGCTTCCTGGCCGTGACAAAGATAAAGACTTCCTCATGCCTATCGAAGACGTATTCTCAATCACTGGTCGTGGTACCGTTGCTACCGGTAGAATTGAAACTGGTATCATCCACACTGGCGATCCCGTTGATATCATCGGTATGGGCGCTGAAAAACTGAAATCAGTTGTTACCGGTGTTGAAATGTTCCGTAAGATTTTGGACGAAGGTGAAGCTGGCTATAA
>Ga0265298_10000143_pt1 | contig 106878 bp, 81 predicted proteins | sample AusTroGonzalo_MG_3_FD_193486 | JGI IMG/M metagenome (GOLD analysis project Ga0265298, IMG submission 193486) | Bovine rumen microbial communities from tropical cattle in Woodstock, Queensland, Australia - Gonzalo_01 | ecosystem: Host-associated > Mammals > Digestive system > Stomach > Rumen ...
CTGAAGGCACGTCTCATGCCTTCGGCATGCCGTCATAGCAAATCTCTAACCCTTGATCTCTAAGCTCAATGCTCAATGCTCAATGCCCAATGCCCTGGTCCTGGTCCAGCATCTCGTACAATATTCATTATAAAAATAACGTTTCTTAACTACTGCTATCAAAAAAAATTGTAACTTTGCAGTTTATTTGCATCATAATGCGCAGATATATTATTGTCATCGGCCTGGTACTCTGTTGTTTCGCCTCCTTGGGGCAGAAGCAGAAGAAGGGTATTGACTTCCGTTTATGGGAGGATTCGCTGATCAATCTGCGCGACCAAGTGATGAATGGGGCATCGGAAACCGAGCGTCTGAGCCGGAATGAGGATTTTATGTATCTGATGGAGAATGTTTTACAGATGGATGGTTCTTTCAAGTTCCAATGGGATTCGGTGAAGAATTTTTCGGTGGTGACTTCTCCCGACAAATTGTTTAAGATTTTCACTTGGTATATCATCAAAGATGATTATAGCTACGAGAATTTCGGTTTCCTGCAGGTATATAACGCCTCCAGAAAACATTACGATGTGATTCCGCTCTACGACAAGCGTTATTCCATTGACTATCCCAAAACCTACGTGGGTACCCATAACCGTTGGTATGGGGCAGTGTATTACAAGGTGATTCCGGTAGAGAGTGGCGAGAAGACCTATTACACCTTGCTGGGCTGGAATGGCAACGACTTGTTTACCAACGAGAAAATTATTGAAGTGCTTCATTTCAAGAATGATATGACGCCTGTGTTCGGGGCGAATATCTTCAAGAAATATACTGAAAAATGCAGCAGGGTCATCATTTCATATTCCAAAGATGCCACCATGAGCCTCAATTATGAGTATCAGTCGTATAATGTGGGTTCTGGAAAGAAAGATCCCCGTACCAAACAGGTGGTGTATGACAAAGTGTATGCCAAGATGATTGTTTTTGATGAGTTGATTCCTTTGGACGATAATATGCCGAATCTGCCGTCGTTTATGGTGCCCGAATCCAGCCTGAACCAGGGCTTTGTGCAGGACAAGGGAAAGTGGCTGTTCGTCAAGAGCGTCAATCGTCGTAATCCGGATAAGGATAAACCCAATTATCAGCCTAAAACTCGACAAATATACGTTCCAAATCACTAATAATATGTTGTATCCGTTAAAATTCAAGCCTTTTTTCAAAGAAAAAATCTGGGGTGGTGATAAAATCAGGAAAGTGCTCCATCGTCCCGTGGAAAATATGGACCATTGCGGGGAAAGCTGGGAGATTTCGGCGATAGAGGGCAATGTGTCGGTGGTGTCAAATGGCTTTTTTGCGGAAGATAACGACCTGAACGAGTTGATAGAGGTCTATATGGGTGATTTGCTGGGCGACAAGGTCTATGACCAATATGGCTTGGGTTTTCCTTTGCTGATTAAGTATATTGACGCTACCGACGACTTGTCGGTGCAGGTGCATCCCGACGACCAACTGGCACAGGAACGTTATGGTATGAACGGCAAGACCGAGATGTGGTATGTGATAGAAGCGGACAAGGGTGCGGGCCTGTATGTGGGTTTCAAAGATGGGGTGACCCGTGAGCAGTATTGCGATGCGGTGGATGCTGGCACAGTGGACCAGTTGCTGAAATTCCATCCGGTGAAGCCTGGTGACTTGTTTTTCATTCCCGCCGGCACGGTTCACGCCATCGGTAAGGGTGTGTTGCTGGCCGAAATCCAGCAGCCTTCGGATGTGACTTACCGCATTTTCGACTGGAATAGGGTAGATGAGCAGGGCAACAGCCGCGAGTTGCATGTGGATGAAGCTTTCGATGCCATCCATTTCGAAGGTGAATCTATTCAGAATGAGTCTGATGCCTCCAATGTAGAGACGAAGCAGGCATCGTCTTCCACGACCCCTGCGGATGCTACTGTGAAAAACACACTTCCCGCTGGCAAGGTGAATTACGAGGAGAAATTCAACACCACCAGCAAGCTTCTGCGTTCCGACTTCTTCAATTTAAATGAAATTTATTTTGAACAACCCTTGAAGAAGACCTATACAGAGATTGATTCCTTTATAATATATATGTGTATCGAAGGACATGTGCATGCCTTCACCGACGACGAGCAGTTTGAGTTGCGCACCGGTGAGGTGATGCTGGTGCCCGCCTGCACCCCCGAGTTGAATCTCATTCCCGAAGGGAAGAGCAGGTTGCTAGAAATATATCTGTAAAAAAAAACCGCCCAAATGAGCGGTCTTTTTTTTGCTATAGAAATTAACGATTATTGTTCGTTCTTCTCTAAGTCTTCCTTCAGAGACTGAAGAATATTCAAGTCGCCCAAAGTGGTTTTTTCAGCGTTGCTTTCGTTCACTTTGTTGATGTCTTTCAGTTTCTTCTTCTCTTCAGCTTTGATGCGTTTCTCTTCGTCTTCCTTGGTCTCCTGCCATACCTTGGTATGAGACAAGGTGATCTTCTTGGCTTCCTTCGAGAACTCGATCACTCTGAAAGGCAGCACTTCGTCAACCTTGGCGGTAGACTTGTCTTCCTTCATCAGACCGCGGTTGAAGGCGAAACCTTCGATACCGTAAGGCAGTGCAACGATAGCACCCTTGTCGGTCATGCTGGTGATGGTACCTTCGTGGATAGAACCAACGGTGAAAACGGTTTCGAAAACATCCCAAGGATTCTCTTCGAGCTGCTTGTGACCCAAGCTCAGACGGCGGTTTTCAGTGTCCACTTCGAGAACGACAACCTCGATGGGTTCGCCGATCTTGGTGAATTCAGCCGGATGTTTGATTTTCTTGGACCATGACAGGTCGGAGATGTGGATCAGACCGTCAACACCTTCTTCGAGTTCAACAAAGATACCGAAGTTGGTGAAGTTGCGGACGGTAGCGGTATGTTTCGAGCCAACAGGATATTTGGTCAGGATGTCTGCCCATGGATCCGGAATCAGCTGTTTGATACCGAGAGACATCTTTCTCTCTTCGCGGTCGAGAGTCAACACAACAGCTTCCACTTCGTCGCCGACTTTCAGGAAGTCGTGAGCGGTGCGCAGGTGCTGTGACCATGACATCTCTGAAACGTGGATCAAACCTTCAACGCCGGGCAGAATCTCAACGAATGCGCCGTAGTCAGCGATGACCACCACTTTACCTTTGATCTTGTCACCCACTTTGAGGTTCGGGTCAAGAGCGTCCCAAGGATGCGGAGTGAGCTGTTTCAAGCCGAGAGCGATACGTTTCTTGTTCTCGTCGAAGTCGAGGATAACCACGTTGATCTTTTGGTCGAGCTGAACGATTTCTTCGGGATGGATAATACGACCCCATGACAGGTCGGTGATGTGGATCAAACCGTCTACGCCACCCAGGTCGATGAACACACCGTAAGAAGTGATATTCTTGACGGTACCTTCCAGAATCTGACCCTTTTCGAGGCGGGCGATGATCTCTGCCTTCTGGGCTTCGATAACGTCTTCGATAAGAGCTTTGTGAGAAACCACCACGTTCTTGTACTCATGGTTGATCTTAACCACCTTGAATTCCATGGTCTTGTCAACGAATACATCGTAGTCGCGGATGGGCTTAACGTCGATTTGTGAACCGGGCAAGAAGGCTTCGATGCCGAATACGTCAACGATCAAACCACCTTTGGTTCTGCTCTTAACATAACCAGTGATGATTTCCTGATTGTCGTATGCCTCGTTAACACGCTGCCATGATTTGAGGATGCGTGCTTTCTTGTGAGAGAGCTGCAACTGGCCGTTGGCGTCTTCCTGGCTTTCCACATAAACCTCGATTTCGTCGCCGATCTTGAGGTCGGGGTTGTAACGCAATTCGGAAGCGGCGATGACACCGTCGGATTTGAAACCGATGTTCACCACGATTTCACGGCTGTTGATGGACACCACCTTACCCATGATGACTGCTTGCTCATCGATGGATTTGAATGATTTGGTGTAAGCATCTTCCAGTCTCAGTTTCTCTTGCTCATCGTATTTATGACCTTTTTTGTCTAAGGATGACCAATCAAAATTGTTGAGGTCGCCGTACTCGTTCACGATGGTAGGCATCACGCGAGGTTTCTTTTCCACTTCGGGAAGTTCCTCTGCCACAGCTGCTTTTTCAACAACGGGGGCCTCTTCTGCAACGGGAGCTTGTTCAGCTACGGGTTCCTGGTTTTCTAATAATTCTTCTGACATAATTCTTTTTTGCCTGAAATCACAGGCTTTTTTTAGGGTTTTACAATGAGGTTAACTGTCTATAAGTCAATTTGAAGAGCCTCTTTCAAATTGGGCTGCAAAAATACAAAAATTTTTAATACAACAGAATGCTATATATAAAAAAAAGGTGACCCCGTTAGAAGTCACCTTTCATTTGACGAAGCGAAGCGCCTATCTGGCGATCTTCACTTTCTTGAACATGTTGTTGCCGACTTTCACCAAGTAGATGCCGTCGGTAGAGATGGTGTATCTGCATACAGACTGGGAGATGTTGTTCTCGCTGATAATCAGACGTCCGCTCATGTCGAAGATTTCAACGGAGAATCCTTCGGCATTGGCGATGACCACCTGGTTGTTGTAGCTGTATACGTTAACATTGGATAAGTTAGCATCCTCGATACCATCTGCCAATTGGAAGGTGGCGATGAAGGTGGAGTCGCATTCCACAGTGATGTATCTCGGATTCTCGGTGTTGCCGTCATTCCAACTGGTAAACTCATAACCGGTGTAAGCCGTTGCGGAAATCTGAATTAATGTACCATAATCGGCAGTAACGTTGCCATCCACCGTACCCATGTTGTCGTCGTTGCTCAGCACCGTGATGGTATGCTGGTCGATAGCGAAGATGGCTGTCAAACCAATGGCTTGCATCGGGAAAATGGTTCTCGGGTTGTCGGTGTTTCCGTCGCTCCAGCTTACAAAGTGATAGTGTGGTGCGGGAGTTGCGGTGATGACAATCGGAGTGTTGGGAGTCAAATGACCTCCACCTGGTATATTAACGTTAACTCCACCCATTAATGTGTCATTACTTATGATTTCAATGTCCTCAGGAACGAAATAAGCGGTGAGGGAACTGTCTTGAGTAACTGTGATGACACGCGGGTTTTCAGTGTTAAAGTCGCTCCAGCCCACGAAGATGTGATGTTCATCCATCGGTGTAGCGGTCAGCGTGTCGGTGCTGCCGTAAACGAAACTTCCACCGCCAGTTACGGTACCCCATGGGGTGTCTTCGCTGACATTCACTGTGACGTTGAAGTAGTGGAGCGTGAAGATGGCGGTTACGGTCACATTTTCAGCGGGCATGATGAAGCCGTTGTTCGGAGTCTCGAGGGTGTCACCAGAAGCGGTAGTTACCACAAAGTCAACGAAGTCGTAAGCATAATCAGCATCGGCGCTCAACTGGATCCAAGTTTCAAAGTTGGCAGAAGTGTCGGTAGTGGTGCTGATGGCGCTGGTAGCTGATTCACCGGCGAAGCTGACGGTAATGGTACCGCCAGTCACCTGGTTGATGGTGATGTCATAGCTGTTGACCTGCCACTGGGCATTGACGGTCAGGTCGTTGGCCGGCATAGTGGTGGGCAGTGCGGGATTCCAATCGGTGAAAGTGTAACCCTCACGCGTCGGGTTGGCGATAGGAGTGATGGTAGTGCCGAAAGCGAAGGTGTCGACATCAAGCGTGGTGTTGCCATCCATGTAAGTGATGGTGTAGTTGTTCACGCTGAAGGTAGCGGTTACAGTCACATCGCTGGCAGGCATGATGAAGCCGTTGTTCGGAGTCTCGATAGGAGTTCCGTCAGCGGTGGTCACCACGAAGTCACCGAAGGTGTAGCCATCAAGTGTCACCTCAGAAAGCTGAATCCAGGTCTCGAAGTTGGCAGAAGTGTCGGTAGTTGTGCTGATGGCGCTGGTAGCTGATTCAACAGCGAAGCTTGCGGTAATGGTACCGCCAGTCACCTGGTTGATAGTGATGTTGTAGCTATTGATCTGCCACTGAGCATTGACGGTCAGGTCGTTGGCCGGCATAGTGGTGGGCAGTGCGGGATTCCAACCAGTGAAGGTGTAGCCTACCTTGGTCGGGTTGGCGATAGGAGTGATGGTTGCACCGTAAGCAACAGTGTCTTGAGCCAAGATGCTGTTACCATCCAGGTAAGTGATGGTGTAGTTGTTCACGCTGAAGGTAGCAGTTACTGTCACATCGCTGGCAGGCATGATGAAGCCGTTGTTCGGAGTCTCAATGATTTCACCGTCTTCGTCAGTCACCAAGAAATCAACAAAGGTATAACCATCCTCGGTTACCTCAGAGAGCTGAATCCAGGTCTCGAAGTTGGCAGAAGTGTCAGTAGTGGTGCTGATAGCGCTGGTAGCCGATTCGCCAGCGAAGCTTACTGTAATGGTACCACCAGTCACCTGGTTGAGGGTGATGTTGTAGCTGTTGATCTGCCACTGAGCGTCAACGGTAAGGCTGCTGTCGGGCATAGTAGTAGGCAGAGCAGGATTCCAACCGGTGAAGGTGTAACCTTCCTTAGTCGGGTCGGCAATCGGAGTGACGGTAGCTCTGTATGTAAAGGTATCGACAGCAAGCACGGTATTGCCATCCATGTAGGTGATGGTGTACTCGTTGGGGATAAAGTTTCCTGTGATTGTCACGTCGTTAGCCGGCATGATGAAGCTGTCGTCCGGAGTCGGGATAACCGAACCGTCAGCATTGGTCACCACAAAGCCGCCAACAGAGTAACCTACATGAGGAACAGCGACAATATTGATTACAGAGTTGTATTCGGCGGTAGTGGACAAAGGAATACCAGGTGAATCATTAATTGTGATGAAAATGGTGCCACCGGTTCCTGGGTTGAGGGTGATGTTGTAGCTGTTGGGAGTGAAGGTCGCAGAGATGTTCACCTCGCTTGCTGGCATCACGAAACTATTGTTGGTCACGGTCACGATCTCAGGAGCCGGAGTGTTGACAGTGGTCACTATCCATTCGCCGAAGCTGTAACCGTTGTCAGGTGTTGCGGTCAGATTGACGACAGTACCTGCGGTGGCAACGGTATCATCAGCGGTGACGGTACCGTTGATGATGTTGGCGTCAATGGTGACGGCGTATTCTTGAAGCGTGGTGAAGCTGAGCGTTTCACTCCATACGCTGGTGAGATAGGTGCTGCATTGTGAAGCCATTCTCACATAATAAGTGGTGCCGGACTGTAAGTTCAATCCCACAAGACTACTGAGAGGCATAGAGCTGGGGAAATAATTAGGAGCTGTGGAAGTGGATACTGCATCATATTCATCAAAATCAGGATCTGTAGAGATATGGACCATGAAGTCGCTCGGCACGTGTTCGCCAAAGTCGTATGAGAGCAGCGCACTGTGTGCTGTCACATCGCTGATGCTGACGCTTACGGGAGGATAGCAGGTGTCGTTGGTGGTGAATTCAACCCAGACGGTGTCGCTAACTCTGTCAAAAGAGCAATAAGCGAACACACCCACGCGGTAATTGCTGTTGGGCTGGAGGTCGGAAAGGTTCCATCTTTGATACAGCTGGTTGTTGGAACCGGCCAACACACCGTTTTCATAATAAACGCCACCGAAAGTATTGTCTTGGCTGCTACTCCATGTGATGAGCGCTGAGGTGGTGGTAAGTGAGCCGTTGGCCACTGCCAGGTTTTCAGCCGCCATACAAGGAATGAGCTCCCACTGGGCATACAGGGTGTCGTTGTGAGCTGGCATGGTTGTGGGTTCTGCGGGAGCCCAGCCGATGAAGATGTAACCTTCTCTTTCAGGAGCACTCATCGGGTTAATAGTTTCACCGTAAGTGTAAGTGATGGTTTCAAATATTTCTTCACCATTCATATACACAAGTTCAAAGTCAGCTGTACCGAAGAATGCCTCGTAAGTAGCATCCTCAGTCAAGCTCACCATGCGAGGATTGTCGGTGTTACCATCGTTCCACTGCAAGAAGTGATAGCCGGCGTTCGGGGTGGCGCTGATCTCGTAGCTGAGGAAGTGTTTAGCCTCGGGATTGTCGCCGTTCACGCTACCCATCTCGTTATTGTTGCTCACCACGTTCAATACGTAGGTATTAGTGTCGAAGACAGCCTTCATGCCGTTGAGGTACATGCTGGTGATTTCCGCCGGGGCAGTGTAAACAACAGTGTCGGTGGTAGCATAATCCGTGTATCCGTCGTTATCGTTGCCGATTTGCCATTTGACGAAGTGGTAACCTTCGTTGGCGGTGGCAGTGGTTGTAAAACTGGTACCTGGTGCCAGATAAGCGATCTGGTTGTTGGAATAGGCGTGGGTAAGGTTGCCTACTGCATTCAAGAAAGTGATGTTGCCTCCTTCTTCAATGCTCTTCGTCATGCCCACCAAGGCAGCCCAATTCACATTAAGGGTATAAACCACCGAATCATAGTAGTAGGTCGGGTCGGTCTCATGGACAGCGTAAATATGGAAAGTTCCTGCCGTGATAAGACTGGGAACGTCGAAAGAGTTAGTGATGTATCCAGTCTCAGGGTTGACCACGATGTTAGTAATATCCTCGGCAAGGCCGTATCGTACACTTACGTTATGCGGATTGTTGAGAGTTGGCTTGTAATTGTTGAAATCAATAAAAGTATAGCCGGTAAAGCTTTCAGCACTCCAAGATAATTCAGCAGGTGTAATGTTGAAAATAGCGGTCACCGTCACGTCGTTGGCGGGCATGATGAAGCCGTTGTTCGGGGTTTCAATAGCAGTGCCGTCGGCGTTGGTCACCACAAAGTTGCTGAAAGTGTAACCGTTATCGGCCACAGCATTCAGCTGTACCCATGCGTTATACTTGGCGGTGGTGTTGGTGGTTGAGCCAGCAGTTGCACCTGCTTCTGCTATGGTAATGGTACCGCCAGTCACTTGGTTGACAGTGATGTTGTAGCTGTTGGGAGTGAAGGTTGCGGAAACATTCACACCGCCTTCCGGCATCACAAAGCTGTTGTTGGTCACAGTCACCAACTCAGGAGCAGGAGTGTTGACGGTGGTTACCACCCACTCGCCGAAGCTGTAGCCATGGTTGGGGGTTGCTGTCAAGTTGACGACAGCACCTTCGATAGCTGCTGTGTCGCTAACAGTTACGGTACCATTGGTGATGTTGGCATCAATGGTTACAGCGTATTCTTGAAGTGTGGTAAAGCTGAGTGTCTCGCTCCATACGCTGGTGAGGTCAGCGTTCCGATCGCATAAAGAAGACATCCTCACATGATAGGTGGTGTTGGGCTGCAAAGGTGCATTATTGAAGTAAGAATTGAGAATCAGCGATTCTGGATGGTCGGATGTCGTCGTGGAGATATGTACGCAACTGGCAAAATTAGGATCAGTTGAGAGATTCACTAGGATGTCGCCAGGTACTTGTGCGACAAAAGCGTAAGAGAGTTTCGCACTATGAGCTGTCACATCGCTGATGCTGACGCTTACGGGAGGATAGCAGGTGTCGTTGGTGGAGAATTCAACCCAAACGGTGTCGCTAACTCTGTCAAAAGAGCAATAAGCGAACACACCCACGCGGTAATTGCTGTTGGGCTGGAGGTCGGAAAGATTCCATCTCAGATACAGCTGGTCGTTGGAACCGGCCAACACGCCGTTTTCATAGTAAACGCCACCGAAAGTATTGTCTTGACTGCTGCTCCAGGTGATGAGGGCAGAGGTAGCGGTAAGTGAGCCGTTGGCCACTGCGAGGTTCTCGGCTGCCAAGCAAGGAATAAGCTCCCACAGGGCATTGACGGTCACGTCGTTGGCCGGCATGGTCTGCGGCAGTTGGGGATTCCAACCGGTGAAGGTGTAGCCTTCCTTGTTCGGGTCAGCGATAGGTGTGATAGGAGTACCGTAGTCAACGGAATCCTGAGCCAGTATTACGTTGCCATCCATGTAAGTAAGGGCATATCTATTGATAGACCATTGTGCGGTAGCTCTCACATCATTGTCGGGCATTGTGGCAGGCAATTCGGGGAACCAACCGATGAAGGTGTAGCCTTCACGGGTCGGGTCAGCGATAGGCGTGATGGTAGCACCGTAAGTGAAGGTGTCCACATCAAGCACGGTGTTGCCGTCCATGTAGGTGATGATGTGCTCGTTGGCCTCAAAGGTGGCGGAAATTGTTACATTACCAGCAGGCATGGCAAAACTGTTATTGGCGGAAACTTCAACAGCGCCTGTTTCGGTGGTGACATCCCATGCGGCAAAGTGATAACCTTCGTCGGCGATGGCGGTCAGGTTAACTGTCACGCCTTCAGCGGCTCTTGTTACATTAGCACGAACTGTACCATTGACGATGTTGTCGGCAATGGTGACTGTGTATGTCGGCATAACAGTATATGTTGCACTTGCCATAGCACTGTTGGTCATGTTCTCCATCATGGCAATAGCGTTAATGGTTGTGGTGCTAGTTGCGGTGAGGGCGATGGGACCATTGTAAATAGCTGAGGATGCTGTTGGAGTTGAACCATCGGTAGTATAGTGGATGGTGGCACCACTGGTGGCGCATTCCAATTCCACATTCACAGCATCGTAGTATGTGCCTTCGGCAGGACTGAAGGTCGGAGTAGCCACAACACCCATAACGGTGAAGTTAGCGGTGAATGCGGTGTCATTGGTAATTTCGAAGTCAAAGATAGCATCTATGCTGACAACGGCACCTTGAGCGTTAGTCCAGTTGCTGAAAAGGTATCCGTCAGCAGCTTCGGCTCTCATTTCCACTTCGCTTCCATAGTTGTAAATACCAGCACCGGTTACAGTACCAGCATTTGCCGGATTGACAGTAGCAGTTACTGTGTAGGTGTTCAGTGTGAAAATGGCAGTCACCGTCACGTCATGAGCGGGCATGGTGGAGGGCACTTCAGGATTCCAACCATTGAAGGTATAGCCTTCCTTGGTCGGATTGGCGACAGGTGTGATGTCAGCGCCGAATTCAACAGAATCCTGAGAGAGCATGTCATTGCCATCCATATAGGTGAGTGCATACTTGTTGATGTTCCACTGAGCATGGACTGTCACATCATAAGCGGGCATGGTGGCAGGCAATTCAGGAACCCAACCGGTGAAGGTATAGCCTTCCCTCGTCGGGTCGGTGATAGGTCTAATAGCAGTGCCGTAAGCGACAGAGTCCTGATACTGGATATTGTTACCGTTCTTGTAGGTGATGACATATCTGTTAGGAATAAAGGTTGCGGAAACATTCACACCGCCTTCCGGCATCACAAAGCTGTTGTTGGTCACAGTCACCAACTCAGGAGCAGGAGTGTTGACGGTGGTTACCACCCACTCGCCGAAGCTGTAGCCATGGTTGGGGGTTGCTGTCAAGTTGACGACAGCACCTTCGATAGCTGCTGTGTCGCTAACAGTTACGGTACCATTGGTGATGTTGGCATCAATGGTTACAGCGTATTCTTGAAGTGTGGTAAAGCTGAGTGTCTCGCTCCATACGCTGGTGAGGTCAGCGTTCCGATCGCATAAAGAAGACATCCTCACATGATAGGTGGTGTTGGGCTGCAAAGGTGCATTATTGAAGTAAGAATTGAGAATCAGCGATTCTGGATGGTCGGATGTCGTCGTGGAGATATGTACGCAACTGGCAAAATTAGGATCAGTTGAGAGATTCACTAGGATGTCGCCAGGTACTTGTGCGACAAAAGCGTAAGAGAGTTTCGCACTATGAGCTGTCACATCGCTGATGCTGACGCTGACGGGAGGATAGCAGGTGTCGTTGGTGGTGAATTCAACCCAAACGGTGTCGCTGACTCTGTCGAGAGAGCAATAAGCGAACACACCCACGCGGTAGTTGCTGTTGGGTTGGAGTCCGGAGAGGTTCCATCTTTGGTACAGCTGGTCGTTGGAACCGACCAACACACCGTTTTCATAGTAAACGCCGCCGAAAGTGTTGTCTTGGCTGCTACTCCAGGTGATGAGGGCAGAAGTTGCGGTCAAAGAACCGTTGGTCACTGTCAGGTTTTCAGCAGCCAGACAGGGATTAAGCTGCCACTGAGCATAGAGGGTGTCGTTGTGAGCCGGCATGGTGACGGGTTCAGCGGGATTCCAGCCGATGAAGGTGTAGCCTTCTTTCTCGGGAGCACTTATCGGATCAATCGTATCACCATAGTTGTAAGTTACGTTTTCATACACTTCTTCACCGTCCATGTAAACAAGTTCATAATAAACCTTGCTGAAGAATGCCTTGTAAGTCACATCCTCTGTCACGTTGAAAGAAAGTGGGTTGGCTGTCTCGGAGTCTACGTTGTCCGCGATGTTCATGTTCTGCCAATGGTCGAAACTGTAACCAGTAGCCGGTGTGGCAGTCAAGGTCACCTCGGTGTTGTAGTTGTAAGTGCCTGTGCCAGTCACTGAACCGGCATTTTCAGGGTCAACAGTGGCGGTCACTGTGTAAGTGTTCAGCGTGAAAGTAGCTGAAACGTTAACATCCTCAGCGGGCATCACAAAGCCGCTGTTTATAATCTCAATGGGGATACCCGATGCGGTAGTCACCACATAGTTGCCGAAAGTATAGCCAGCGTCGGGCTCAACAGAGAGATTAACCCAAGCGTTATATGCGGCAGAAGTATCGGTGGTGGCACTGTATGCGTTTCCATAATTATCAACCACACCGACGGTGATGGTACCGCCAGTCACCTGGTTGATGGTGATGTTGTATTTGTTGGCTTGCCATTGGGCATACAAAATCTCATCGTGGTTCGGCATAGTAGCAGGCTCTTCAGGATACCAGCCGATGAAGGTGTAGCCTTCTTTACTAGGAGCATTCATCGGGTTAACAGCCTCTCCATAGATGTAATTAGCTGTCGCAAGCACTTCATTACCATCCATGTATGTAATAGTGTATGGTGCTTCGAGTGTAGTGAAAGGAACGCTTGACCAATTACCAAAATCGACACTAGCCCAATCATCAAAAGTGCACCATCTTCTTACATATGCGTAATATTGGGTGTTGGGTTCAAGATCTCCGTACACAACATAATTTCTGATTGTGCCATGATTGGTTCCATGTAAAGGATTGGTGAAATTAGAAAGATTATTGATTGACTCCTGATCTGGTTCATAGACAGTAGACAAGAAAATTTCATACTGCATGGAAAAATTAGTATCAAGAACTGCCCAACTGATTTTCACAGAGTCAGAACCGTTACCCAGCAATTCGGCGGTAAGGTTGGTCACATTGGGACATTCCGTAGATAATGTTGTGAAAGGCACGGTTGCCCAATCACCAAAATTGACACTTGCCCAATTATCAAAAGTGCACCATCTTCTTACGTATGCGTAATATTGGGTGTTGGGTTCAAGATCTCCGTACACAACATAATTTCTGATTGTGCCACGATTGGTTCCATGTAAAGGATTGGTGAAATTAGAGAGACTATTGATTGAATCCTGATCTGGTCCATAGACAGTAGATAAGAAAATTTCATACTGCATGGAGAAATTAGTATCAAGAGCTGCCCAGCTGATTTTCACAGAGTCGAGATTGTTACCCAGCAACTCGGCGGTAAGGTTGGTCACATCGGGACAATCCGTAGGTGTTGTTTCAGCAATGGTGATATCATCCAAATACCAGCCATTAACAGGGCTTTCTGGATTTGCAGTGTTGCCAGTATGCTTGAACGCGAGACGGATGGTTTGTCCCTTGTATTGATTCAGGTCAATCGTAGTTTCTGTCCATTCAGTATTTACATAATTTGGTGACCATAATACGGTCTCGCTATTTCCATCAAGCAGTACAACAGAATTATTGTTTCTGGTGTAGGATAATCGCTCTGTATTTTTTGACCAGAATGAAAGACTCACATCATTGGCATCGTTTGCAAGAGCAATATCAGGCAAAACCAAATAGACATCACCCCAGAAACTACTGTATGCACTGCCAATGACCGTACCGGAGTGATTGTAATCGGAGGCGCCGACTCTTGACCATGCGTGTGTGTTGCTATTGATTCTGCTCCAGCAGTTTGTTGGCGGGAAGGCCGTTGTGTCAAAATTCTCGGTAAAGGAATGTTCCGCATCTACTACAATGGCATCACAAGGTGTTGTGAAACTATATTCTTCGGTCCATGTACTGAAATCATTGAAATGTTGTTGTGATCTACAGTTGCTTTGCATCTTCAGGTAATAAGTGGTGCCAGCTTGCAACTCACGAATGGTGAAAGGAGATTCCATATCGTTACCGCCTGAAATGGCTCTATAGATGTTGTTATTACCGAATTGTGGAGTGGTGGAGAGGTACATAATCCATCCGCTTTCAGGAACAAAACCATCAACATATTCCCAAGAAACGGTAGCTGTTGAAGAGGTAATATTAGAAATGGCAACATTAGTTGGTGGCAAACAAGTGGCAGTGGTAGTGAAAGAGATATGACGCATATTGTTCCAACACGTGTTACTGTCTATCTTCACGGGATATACATATACGTGATAGGTAGTACCAGTAGTCAGATTTTCAAGATCAAGATTGATATTTTGTACTCTGTCCCACTCAGCGACGAAGAGGTCCATTTCTGACATTTCCGTTTCGCTGTACAGGAAGTTCCACTGCGTTTCGCTACAGCCAGGCATCCAGCTGATATGCGCACTGTGGGAGGTGACATTGCTGGCTGTCAGATCAGTTACACCCGGACATTCGCCTAAGTCTGCAGAGGTCAGTGTAGTTATAGTAACCCAGTTTGAGAAGATAGAACTAGTGGTCTCACTACATTTAGCTTGTACTTGGAACGAATAAGTTGTCTCGGGTTGCAGTCCGAATATGATGACGGTGGAATCGTTTACCACTGTCGAGTTCTCAGGCCTATTCGAATTATATAAGTATCTTTCAATGTACCATTGGGTTTCCTCGCCCCATTCGCCACGGTTCCAGGAGAGTTGGACTGTATTGGCGGTGATATTGCTGGCAGTCAGGTTCTGAATTGGCGGACATAAAGCAGGGAAGGTGACAGGACCGGCATATACATACGGACTATTGCCATCGTTGTCGCAGTTGTTGGCCACATAAATGTAACGGGTCTCACCATAATTCCCGGAAAAGCTAAGGGTTGTTCCATGAACATTGGAGACATGGGGTTGTGCGTTTTCCAGCTCTTGTGCACTCATTTCATGGTCGGCCAAGATTAACATATAATTGTTAGCCTGGTAGGCATCACCGGGTTCCCAAGAAACGGAGGCGAACATTTTTCTTATCAAGCGCACACTGGCATTCTGCGGAGCACGGCATGTGGGAAGTGTGGTAAAGACGGTCTCCGCCCAGTCGCTGTTGCCATCGTTCATGTCGCAACGAGTGCGCACATACACATAATAAGTAGTGTTGGGACTCAAGGTGAAATTGTAACCATTAGCGGGAAGATTGAAAGTGGTGTCGCGAGTAGCCATTGGGAATTCGCAGTTGCCATTTTCCAAAGTGGAAAGGTCACGCACAGGAACGGTACACACATGAATGTCATATACATCAGCGGTAGTGCTTTCGCTGGCCGTCCAGTAGATTTTGGCACTATTGGTGCCATTGCCGGTCAGGTTCACATGGAGGTTGGTGACAGGTGAGCAGCTGCCTGCTGGGGTGCGTTGGCTGACGGTTGTCCACTCGCTAAAGTCATCACCGCCGCAATAGGCTCTTACGTGAATGTAATACAATGAGTCGCTGCACAGGTTGTTGATGATACAAGCTTGACCCTCAGGAGTTACTCCGTTGATGTACTGTTCAGGATCGTCAACAATACCATAACGTACAACGTAAGCATCGGGTTCGAAACCTTCGGTATGTAACCATGCCGCAGCGATAGTGTGTGGATTGGGTGCTGTAGTTCCCATGCTGAGCAAGGGAGGACAAGTGGGTGCTAAAGAAACTTTGATATCGTCGATATTGGCTCCCCATTGACCGTTGGCATACCAATAGAACGCCAATCGTGCTGCAGTGTCAGGCACACCATAAAGATATACGGAATCAGTCCGGAATCTTTGATAACTTCCACCATAGGCATCGAATCGTTTAATGGTTTTAAAGCTGTTGTAGTTTTCATCATTAGCAGTAATGTAACCTAAGTACAGGATACCGTTTGTGATGCTTTCTGTCGCCCATTTGAAACTGATTTGCAATTCATTGAGAGGATTGGTGAATTCGGGCAGCATCACATAACCATAGCCATCACCGTAAAAGTACAGAACCTGGCTGGCAGGATTGCTATAGTTATATCCGTTGATTCCAGCATCTGCCTTGAGGAGGTGAGGTGCTTGATAAACAGGAGGTGTGTTACCTGATGTCTTCTTGGCGTATGGTTCGCCCCAGCAAGCAGGCATTTGAAGGTCAGTAGTGCTGTTGTAAGAAGCGGTCACTACAGGACTTTCAAAGTTCTCGGTATAAATGTTGTTCTCCGTGATGGTGATGGGCTCGCAGGCAACAGGGGAGGCTCCAAGGGTGATGCTGAAGTTGTCGATGGCTGCGGGAGGATTGCTGCCATCACTGTCGTTGTTATGCCATACTATCACCACATTATACATACCTTCCGGTACTTCAACATTCACAGACTCTCTTTGCCAGGTGTCCTCACCACTGTGATAAGTACCCACGGCAATCCAACCGTTAGGAACAGTGTTGTATGATAGTCCATTATATAAGGTTCCTGGGGCGAGATATACATTTCTTGGTGCTAACATCACCTTGAAATAGTCATTATTGGATTCGCCAACGCATCTCCAATCATATTCGAAAGTGTATTCTCCACCGCCGAAGTTCAATAGTCTGTATGCATATACCGTGGATGCCGCACTATTAGTATAGGTATTGTCTACGTAGTTGTTGGAAATGTAAATGCTATGTGAACCGCCATTATTGGCATTGGAACTCCAAACCCATTTATTCGTCTGATTGTTATAGTTGTTAAATTCCCATCCGCATCTCTGGCCATCGAAATCGTCACTCCAGAAATCGCCAACTTCAGGTGCCGGAGCTGTGGTAATGCTGATTGAGCTCCAATTGCTATAATCTCCTTCGCCACAAACGGAGCGTACATACACATCGTATGTGGTGTTAGGTGAAAGTCCACTATACGAAAGATATGAATACGCTTGGTCTGATGGGTTGTCGAAATTATTCCACATTACATACTGCCAAGAAGTGGCATTGGGATTATTGTCAGTCCAAGACAAGTCAAACGAAGTGGGGGTTACTTCTTCCAGAGTCAGCACGGGTGCTTCGCAGGAAGGTGGCGTTGGTATGGTGGAACAACTCACGGGGTAGGTCGTTAATTCTTGGCCGGATTGCATGTTCTCGGAACCACTCCCTTGTATAATTATATCACCATTGAAAGCTTTAATGACCCATGAGCATTCAGAAGGAAAAGAGTTTTCACCACCAGAAACCCATAAAAATTGAAGTTCTTGTCCTTCCGTAACAGGAATGACGATGGTATCTGTTGTTGCTGTATTTGAAAGCTGATAATTTGAACATGCATAAGTATTTATGCTTTGGTGCGTCTGATTATCTATTACTTCAATGGCATTGCCACTCCATCCGTCACCAAAACTGTCGGTAAGCTCAAGAGTGATGTTACATGAGGAAGAAGGAACGGCAGTGCTCACGCAGTTAATGTCATCGATGTAAATGGTTTTTGGCTCGTATGAACTTGTGGCCGGTTCCATCATGAAGGCAATGTATTTCCCTTCCCCTGTATAGTTGCTGAAGTCCACCGTATATTGATTGTAACCGTGATATTGGTAGCCCTCGTATTCATCTCCCCATACGCTGGTGTTAACGCCCGTGATTTCGATGGTTTCGAAAGGGTCAAACGTATTGATATCCGTAGGGTCGCTCATCACACCGACATAAAGCGGAACATTATTGTGGCTATCATTTCCGCGGCAGGCATAGAAACTGAGTTGTAATGTGTTCACTGCAACCGTGCCCATGGCCGGCATGATGGCATACAGATTCGAATAATCATAACTTTCACCATTAGCATAATGGGATTTCAGGCACAGGTGCCTTTCTCCTGAATAAGGGTATCCAAAGAAGTTGACTGTAGTATTCAGGACGGTCGGATAACCTTGATACCACTCGTAGTCGGTTTCGTTATAGCTGTTCCAGCATTCAGGAAGTCTGCTATAATGATCGTTCTCCATACTGGTTGCTGCGCAATTTTCGAAGTCCTCAAAGTAGGGAAGAGCGGCGCCGCAGCTGGTCGTGAACACCAGCGTGTCTGATGTTATGGTTGTTATCCCTCTCGTGGAAGGTCCTCTCATACTTGTCTCGCAAGTGGTCTTTAACCACACTTTGTAGGTGGTGTGGGGGGAAAGGCCGGTGAGAGTGGAATTGGCCTCATAGACACGATTGCTGTCAACACTGGAGAGGTCTTCGTTGGCACAGAAGATGTCGAAATGGTCGTAGCCATAGCCTGCCCAGCGGATATCTGCAGAGGTGCCGGTCAAATTCGTGGCAGTCAGATGGTCGGGAACCTGACAATTGGAGGCAGTGGTGAAGACCACGGCATTACTCTCTCCTGTTTCTGTGTAATCCGGACATACGCCTTTAACAAAAACCCGGTAAGTGTATCCATAGCCAAGGTCGTCGAGTGTTGCGCTGTTGCTATTAAAGTGAACGGGATTATAGGAATAAGCAACACTATATTTATAAATGATGATGTCGTCTAAGAAGAGAGCATCGTCACCATACCAAGTGTCGTCGTTCTTTGTATATTCCCATTTAAGAGTGTGTTCGTTGTTTGCAGACAATTCGAAGGAGTATTGGGCCCAATCTTTTGTTTGGAATTCGCCGCCAGATACCTCCAGCACCTTTATGCCATCAATCCAGAAGCTGGCCTTGTTGTTTCCTCCAGCCGAGAGCATCGCCTCAAAGCTAATGATTGTCGGGTAAGTCCTCGAGCGCATATAGAGTTCCAGTTTTCCAGTGCCGACATCATGATTATAAGTTTTAATGCAACCGGGGTTGGAATTGGTATAGGTAATCACACCTCCATCATCACTCCAATCAAAACCATTATTAGTGAAGTAACCAATGGGGTATTGTTCATTATTAAAATAGAAGTTCTGCGGTATACCCTCATCGAAGTTGGCTGTGATGATACGTCCATTCTGATCATTATCACTCAACAAATCGCTATACATCCCTTCCAACAATTCGATATACATCGAATATTCATTCGTGTAGCCTGTCCATGTGAAACTTCCGCCTTTGGTGGTGATACTGCCTTCGGTCAGGGAGAAGTGGTCAGGTGCTGGGCAGTCGTTCGCAGCCTGGCTGACGGTGACGAGGTTGGAATAAGCGACCTCGTTGTAGTTGTTGTCACGATCGAGCAGCACCACCCGGAAGTAGGCTGTGCGAGCAAGTCCAGGATTATCACCGAATCCACAGTGTAACTCACCCTGATAAAAATAAGCACTCAACCAGCTGTACGCGCCAGATTCCATAGGGGTTCCATCGGCACCATAGAATTGCACGCTGGGATAATAATCAGAAACATTATAGCCATCGTACGTTACCGTCAATGTGTTGCTGTAGCCACCGGCACCGGTTTCAATCGATGAGGGGGAGACGTTGATGGATTGCGCGCGTGTCGCCCACGGTATGCATGATAGCGTGAGCATCATCAAAAAGAATAGAATTTTTTTCATAGCAGATGTTTTTTTAGTTATTGTTTATGTTCGTTAGTATCATCGTTTTTTTTCGCTATACTCTAAAGAAAATGCAAAATTAGAAACATATATTGAGACTACCAAATAAGAACATCATTTTGTTGATAACTTTCCATATTTTGTTAACAAATTACTGTTGATAAACTATGGCAGCAGCTGTCGGGTAAGAAAAACTTATGAGGAAGGACCTGTGCCATGCAGATTTTATCTTGAATGATTAGGAGCGTATTAGGCGTTTTTTTTGTACTTTTGCCAAAGCTAAATTTAACATTGCTTGTGACTGTTCACAAGGATGATGGCCACATGCAAAACAGGATTGAAAAACTGCTTTAAAATTCTGAATTATGAAATTGAAACGTTGGCTGAATATGTTGATCTTGCTGCTGCTTCTGGCGTTAGTGGTAGCGCAGAGTGGTAAGTTTTTAGGATATGATATTGATGAATTGTTTCATCCGAAAGAGAAAGCCGCCGACCCGTCGTTGGTGTCGCTGTACGAAGCCCGCATGGTATGGAGTGATGCCACGGCTGCCAAGCTGACCTCGGAAGGCATTTATGAAGTGCGGGAAGGGGGAGACCTCCTCGGCTTTGTGATGAAGTCCAGTCCTTACAGCGACCAGTTTATTGGTTATATGGGCCCTGTGCCCTTGCTGATAGCCCTTGACGCGGATGGCCGGGTTTATAAGGTTTTGCCTTTGGAAAATGATGAAACACCTTCTTTTATGACGAGGGTCACCGAAGCGGGCTTGTTCGAAAGTTGGAAGGGCATGAGTTCGGAGGAGGCTGCGTCGGCAGTTGTTGACGCCGTTAGTGGTGCCACGTTCAGCAGCCGTGCCATTATCCAGGGAATGCAGTACCGTATGGAGGTGGCGGGCAAGGTGGAAGCCCGTCATTTCGACTGGCGTAAGTGGGTTGGCGACGGAGTTTTGCTGCTGCTTGTGTTGCTGACACTCTGGGCATGGTTGCGTCCGCAAAAAGTAAGCAAATGGCGCCGATGGATATTGCTTGCCGCTGTGCTCATAATGGGTGTTTGGCAAGGACGTATGCTTTCCATGGCGCAGTTCACCATGTGGTTGACGGGCGGCATACCGCTCGCAGCACAATGGCTGATGCTGCTGGTGTTCCTGCTGGCAGTGCTGCTGCCGATGATTACCGGCAAGGCATACTACTGCGCCTGGCTCTGTCCGATGGGGGCTGCCCAATCCCTGCTTGGCGAGGTAAACAAAAAGCATAAGCTGAAACTTTCGCCCAAGCTGGTGAAGTGGTTGCAGATTTTGCGCACCGCCATCCTGCTGTTCGGCCTGTTGGCCATAGGCATAGGTTTGAGTTTTGATTTTGCTGATATAGAAGCGTTTACCATCTTCCGTCCCCAGTCCGCTCCGATAGTGGCTTTGATATTGGCAATTCTGTCGCTGGCGCTGTCATTTTTTGTTGCCCGTCCGTGGTGCCGCTTCCTCTGCCCTATGGGCGAAATGCTTGAAATGGTAAGAAAGAAACCTGCCTCATCCCCAGTTGTGGAATCACATTGAAAAAATTCGTATCTTTGCCAAATGATGTGAAATGAGTTTTTGGATTTTTAACATTTAAAAACATTTCAAATTTAACTAGTTAAGAGAACGAACAGCAAAACAGTAGGAAAAATGAAGTTGACTTTTTGGACGAAAAATGTGAAAATCATCGTGATATTGTTGGCTGCGGCGATGTTGCTGCCCGGTATGAACTCCTGTCATCGTAAGAAAAAACATGCAGATGCCTACGGCGTTTTCGAAGCCACCGAAATCATCGTTTCTTCGGAAAGTAATGGCAAACTGCTGTCTTTCGATGTGAAAGAAGGCGACACTTACGAAAAAGGGGAGGAGATAGGTCTTATCGATACCACACAGTTATATCTTCAGATGATGCAGTTGGATGCTTCCATGAAAGCCGCTATGACCCGTCGTCCTGATATTCCATCACAGATCAAGACGTTACAGGAAAAACTGATTACCTTGGAGAAGGAAAAAGCCCGTGTGGCCAATCTGGTGGCGGCCAATGCCGCTGGCTCCAAGCAACTGGATGATGTTCAGGCTGAGATCACCATGACCAAGAGCCAATTGGAGGCCACCAAGTCGATGTTGGGTACACAGGACCGGGCGGTGCTGGGTGAGATTGAGGCTATGCGTTTCCAGAAGTTGCAGGCTGAAACCGCTATCGCCAGCTGCCATATCAAAGCCCCCATCACTGGAACAGTGCTGAAGAAATATATCGAACCCAACGAGTTGGCATTCCAAGGCAAACCGCTGTTCAAAATGGCTGACCTTACCAATATGTTTATAAAGGTATACATTACGGAGGATATGCTGTCGGATGTGCACTTGAACCAGGATGTGGTTATCCGCATCGACTCTCAGAAGGAAAAGGTCAAGAAATTCGATGGCAAGGTCTCCTGGATATCTCCCAAAGCGGAGTTCACGCCCAAGATGATTCAGACCAAGAATGAGCGCGTTAACCTGGTATATGCGGTGAAAATCGCTTTTATCAACGATGGCAGCGCGAAAATCGGTATGCCTGGCGATGTGGTCTTTAAGTAATCGCGGACATGCCTGAAATTGATATTCAGCATATTAACAAGCGTTTCGGCAAAATCGAGGCCCTCCATGATATTAATATCACAGTGGAGCAGGGTGAGGTGTTTGGTCTGGTCGGTCCCGATGGGGCAGGAAAGTCCACCCTCTTCAATATTCTGACCACCCTGCTGTTGCCCGATTCGGGAAAGGTGGACATCATGGGCATGGATGTGGTGAAAGATTACCTGCAAATTCGCCAGTCCATCGGTTATCTGCCGGGTGTCTTTTCGTTGTATCCAGATCTGTCGGTGCAGGAGAACTTGGCTTTTTTCGCCACCATGTACAAGAGCTCGATTCTGGACAACATGTCGCTGATCAAGCCAATTTGGAAGCAATTGTTGCCGTTCAAGACACGCCCCGCTGGTAAGCTGTCGGGCGGCATGAAACAGAAACTGGCCCTTTGCTGCGCCCTGATTCACAAACCCAAGATCCTTTTCCTCGACGAACCTACCACCGGTGTGGATCCGGTTTCCCGTAAGGAGTTCTGGGATATCCTGAAAGATATTCAGCATAAGGGTGTTACAGTGGTGGTGTCCACTCCATACATGGACGAGGCCACCCGCTGCGACCGTATCGCGCTGATTCAGAATGGCAATATCATCAAGATTGATACACCTAACAATATCATCAGCAATTTCCGGGGACATTTGTACACGGTGAAGATGGATGATATTTTTGGCCTGATGCAGCTGATGAACCAGTTTGAGCTGACCTGTAACTACTATCCCTACGGCGAGCATTTCCATATCGCCTTTTACGATGAGGTGGAAAAAGCCCTGCCGGCGTTCGAGCGTTTCCTGCAGGAACATGGACGCCAATATGGAGAAATCAAGCCCATCACCCCCAACATCGAAGACTGCTTCATAGAACTCATGCAGATGAAACAATTGTAGTTGATAATTAATAGATAATAGATAATAGTTTTAATCCTGTAATCCTGTAATCCTGTAATCTTAACCCATAACCCCTAAACATTAACCTTCTCACCCTCTCACCCTCTAACCCCTAAAACCTAAAATGAAAAGCATCGTCGCCAAAGACTTAACCAAGCAGTTCGGAACTTTCACCGCTGTCAACCACATCAACTTCGAGGTGGAGAAGGGGGAGATTTTCGGCTTTCTGGGAGCGAATGGTGCGGGTAAGACCACCGCTATCAAGATGATGAGCGGACTGCTGCTGCCCACTTCCGGCGATGCATTGATTGGCGGCTATTCCATCAAGACGGAGTCCAAACAAATCAAGAAGCACATCGGCTATATGAGCCAGCGTTTCTCGCTGTACAACGACCTGACAGTCTTCGAGAACATGCAGCTTTTCGGCACGGTGTACGGCATTCCTCCCAAAGAGCTGAAAGAGCGAATCAACGACAGTCTGGATGAACTGATGTTGCTGGACAAGAAGAATGCCTTGGTGGCTTCTATTCCGCTGGGCTGGAAGCAAAAGTTGGCTTTCGCCACCGCTATTCTGCACCGTCCCGAGATTGTTTTCCTGGATGAGCCCACCAGCGGTGTGGACCCCATCGTGCGCCGTGAGTTCTGGAAGCTGATATACCAGGCTGCAGCCCAGGGTATTACCATTTTTGTCACCACCCACTACATGGACGAGGCCGAGTATTGCAACCGCATCTCCATCATGTCTGACGGCTGCCTGAAGCTCATCGGCACCCCCGACGAGCTGAAACAGCAGATGGGCGTGAACAGCATCGACGAAGTCTTTGTCAAATTCGTAAATCGATAATGTGCCAATTAAACTGAAAACTGAAAATTGAAAACTGAAAGTTTTTTAATGTGCTAATTAACAATGTGCTAATGTGCTAATTAAACTGCAATCTATAAACTATATACTTTATATTCTAACCCTAAACCTCCTAAACCTCCTAAACCTCCTAAACTTCCTAAACTTCTCACCTTCTCACCTTCTCACCACTAACCACTAATCACTAACCCCTAACCCCTAACCCCTAAAACCTAAAACCTAATATGAAGGAACTTCGCATGATACTATACAAGGAGCTAATCCACATCGTGAGGGATAAGATCACCTTGTTTCTGGTGTTGGCCATTCCTATCATGCTGGTTTTGCTTTTCGGTTTCACCATCAGCACCGAGATCCGCAATGCGAAGGTGGCTATCCTTGACCAGGCGAAAGACAGCCAGTCGGCAGCGCTGATCGACAAGATTTCGTCTTCTGGGTATTTCCAGATTGTGGCCTATCCCGAAACAGAGAGCGAGATAGACCGCGACTTCAAGGAGATGGACATCAAGCTGGCCATTATTATTCCGTCGGAATTCGAGCATGCATTGGAGAAAGAGAAAATGGCTACCTTGCAGATTATCAATGATGTGTCTGACCTCAATGTAGCTTCTGTGCTGAATAATTACCTGCAAGCCATCACCCACGATTTCATCACCGAGTATAACCAGAACGGCGCAGAGAGCGGCACGGTGGAGATCGTGACCAATATGCTCTATAATCCCGAAATGAACAGTGTTTATATGTTTGTGCCGGGTATCATCACTCTGATTATGATTATCGTAACCGCCCTGATGTCGTCTATCACGCTGGCGCGCGAAAAGGAGACGGGTACCATGAATATGCTGCTGATTACGCCGGTGAAGAAGGTGTATGTCATTATCGGAAAGGTCATTCCGTATATGTGCTTGTCGCTTATCAGCACCGTCATGATTATCCTCATCGGCGTGTTTGTCTTCAAGATGCCGATTAACGGCAGCATCTGGCTGCTTCTGCTGCTCTGCGTCATCTTTATGTTTACCGCCGCTTCTTTCGGTATGATGATTTCGGCGGTCAGCAAGACGCAAATCGACGCTATGATGGTGACCATGATGGGCCTTTTCCTGCCCACGGTGCTGCTGTCGGGCTTCCTTTTCCCCTTGGACAATATGCCGATGTTCTTCCAGGTGCTGGCCGATGTGTTTCCCGCCAAGTGGTTCATCATTGCCATCAAGGATGTGATGATCAAGGGTTCCGGATTTTTCGATATTTGGAAGTACTTGGGAATTTTGATATTGATGGCTGTCGTATTGATTACCATCAGTTTAACCAATGTTGATAAAAGAAAATAGCGATGAGAATAATCCTGATGCTGATAAAGAAAGAGTTCTTGCAGGTGTTCAGAAGCCCGCTGCTGATGAGCATTCTCATCGTCGCGCCTATGGTGCAGTTCATCCTCTTCCCCTTTACCGCCGACTATGAAATCAAGGTGCTGGACATCGCCTTTATCGACAACGACAATTCCACGCTTTCTCGCCAGCTGATTGAGGAGTTCAGCAGCTCTACGCATTTCAGGAGCAAGGGCATGATTGATTCCAAATCGTATGCTGACCAGTTGATGAAGGCGGACAAGATTGACTTCCTGGTGGAGATCCCGTTGGATTTCGAGAAGCATGTCATGGGGCAGTATGGCACCACCATTGCCATTACCGCCAATGCCATCAATACGGTGAAGGCGGGTATCGGTTGCGGTTATGTGCAGACCGTGATAGGGGATTACCTGAAGGAAACGGCCGAAAACACGGGAATGGCGTCCATGTCTAATAACGCTCAGCTATTTACCACTAATATATACTGGTACAATGAGCAGATGAATTATAAAAACCTGATTGTACCCGGTATTTTGGTGATTTTGGTAACCCTGATCGGTGCCTACGTGACGGCTTTGAACCTCGTTCGTGAGAAGGAAATCGGTACGATTGAGCAGATTAACGTTACCCCGATTAAAAAGTGGCAATTCCTCTTGGGCAAGATGATTCCCTTCTGGATTCTGGGTATGGCGGAGTTTATCATGGGCTTGTTCCTGATGAAAATCATCTTCGATATCACTGTGCAGGGCAGCATTCCGGTGTTGCTCACCATTACGGCAATCTATCTCTTTGTGATGCTGGGACTGGGCTTCTTCATTTCCGCAGTGGCAGAAAATCAGCTGCAGGCCATGTTTATCGTCTTCTTCCTCTTTATCGTCTTCGTCTTGCTGAGTGGTTTGTTCACGCCTACCGAAGGCATGCCCGAGTGGGCTAAAATCATCAACTACCTGAACCCTATGTCGTTCTATATGGATGTCATCAAGAAGATGGTGCTCAAGGGTTGTGAGTTCTCCGATGTGAAGATCCAGACCATCACCTTGTCGGTCATGGCGGTGATACTGAACACCGCGGCGGTGCTGAGTTACAAGGAGAGCAGTAAGTAGTGATCAGTGATTAGGGGTCAGGGGTCAGTGATCAGGTTATAGGAGATAGGAGTTTGAATTCAAAATTCAAAATTCAGGATTCAGAATTCAACGCCATAACTATTAATTTTTAACTATTAACTTTTATCTATTATCTATTATCTATTAATTCTAATAATTGTCCTCTAAAACAAAGATAACCTGTATGTTGCATGCTATTGTGTTTGCGCTGTTGTTCGTGTGGCAGTTGCCACAGAATCTGGTGGCTTTGGTCATTCTGCTGTTCTCCAAGACGGAGGGTGTGATTGCCTATCGGCATTATTGTTTTGCGCTGAAAACCAGTATGCCCAAAATGGCGGGTGGTGTGTCGTTGGGAAGTTTTGCCTTGATTAGCCCATCCGAGGCTCAGAACGAAAGGACAGTGCGGCATGAGTTGGACGGTCATACGGTGGATTCCAAGATTCTCGGTCCTCTGTACCTGCTGGTCATTGGCCTACCTTCGGCGTTGCATTTGCTGTTTTACAAAGGTCGTGGCAATTACGATGACTTCTACACCGAACGCTGGGCCAACAAGCATGCGGGATTGATAGATTGAGCTTGCCGACTTTTCTCTTCGTTATAAGTGTGATTAATCTTTCTGTTCCCGGACTTTGTCCTCGCGGTACCAGTACATGGTTTTGCCTAAGGCGGCGAAACCCCAGTAGCCGCGGACTTTGAGCTTCTTGTTGTCAACAATGCTCATGAAGGTGCTGAAAGTGCCCGATTTGCCCGGGTATTTGAGAGTGCCGTTCTGATATTCCTTCTTTTCGGCGTTGTATCTCAGGGTGGTCATGAATACCAAACCCAGGAATTTCTTTTTCTTTGGGTTCTCCACCCAAACCACCTTGCCTTCATAGTCGCCGTTGGCAGCCCGGTAAATCTCCACCTGCGATCCTTCTTTTGAAAAGGGGTCCACCATGTGATAGATGCCACAGATGGCATCGGGGTTTTGGGCGAAAATGCCACAACAGAAAAAGCTGACGATTATGCTTAGGATGACTTTCTTCATTTGTTTCAGTATTTGGGTTGCAAAAGTACACAAAAATCTTGAAATAATCTTTATTTTGGTTACTTATTTCCCATGATGGAAAAGTAAGCAAAAGATCTAGCCGACGGAAGTGCAGTCGCACAAGCCCGTTCCCCCAAACCGTCGGCCCTGCCACCGCACGCATCATTAGGGGTGGGTACAGGATTTGGAGTGTGAACGCATACTTGCAATCAGTGTTTGGTATGACGACTTTTCGTCCTTATGATTAAAATAATGTTGTAAAGAATACGAAAATATTCCGAATAATTTATTATAAATTACTGAAATAATTAGGTTTTTATTGCTAACTTATTGATATGTAGTGGTAAAAAAATTCTCCATATCGTTGAAAGTTTGAAATGTCTGTTTTATCTTTGCCATCGTGTTAAACAACAAATGAATTATGGAAAAGAAAAACCCTATCGAAGAAGCCCGTAGGTATGTGGACAATGCCAAGGATGTCATTGAGAATGCTAATTATGACATAGAACTGAAATTTTACATGGACGGGAAATATGTTAAAATGGCGGGAAACACCTTGTGGAATGGCTGTCTTGTGGCACTGGATGCAGTGTTTGGTATTCGAAAGTACAAGGGACGTCCCTCAATTGATAAATACAAAGAAATGGCTGCCCAGCGAGACCGTAAACTATTGGCTGCAATAGTAAAAGGCTACAACATTATGCATTTGTCTATGGGCTATGATGGCACGAAGGACAAGACAGTCTGTGATGCTGGCTTTGAAAATGCCAATGCCATTATTGACCGCTGTGCTTTGCTGTACCATCAGCCAGAGACGCTGGGCGCATGATTAGGTGCCAGGTGCTAGTGATCAGTGGTCAGTGATCAGATGACAGGTTCCAGGGGACAGTAGGGACGCAATTTATTGCGTCCGTCGGAGTATGGTGCGCGCATGATTAGATGCCAGTAGACAGTGGTCAGGAGCCATGGGACAGTAAGGACAATGTGGACGCGATTCATCGCGTCCGTCGAGGTATGGCGTAAACATAAAAAAGGCACCTCTGTGAGATGCCTTTCTATAGTATAAATTATAACTTCTAACCTTCAACTTTCAGTTTTCAGTTTTCAACTGCTTAGTACAGGAAGCTCAGCAGGATACCTGCGGCAACGGCACTACCAATTACACCAGCCACGTTGGGACCCATGGCGTGCATCAGCAGGTAGTTGGTCTTGTCGTATTTCAAACCTTCCACATTGGAAACACGTGCACTGTCAGGAACGGCAGACACACCAGAGTTACCGATGAGCGGGTTGATCTTGTTGCCTTCTTTCAGGAACAGGTTGAACAACTTGACGAACAACACACCGCAAGCGGTAGCGATAACGAATGAGAATGCACCCAATACGAAGATGAGGATGGATTCCACTTTCAGGAAGGTGCTGGCTTGGGTGGAGCAACCAACGGTCAAACCAATCAGGATGGTCACGATGTCAATCAAAGCGTTGGAAGCGGTGTTGGCCAGACGTTTGGTCACGGAGCTTTCTTTCAGCAGGTTACCGAAGAAGAGCATACCCAACAAGGGAAGACCTGTAGGTACGAGGAATGCGGTCAAGAGGATGCACAAGAGGGGGAACATCACTTTCTCTCTGTGGCTGACGGCTCTCGGGGGACGCATTCTGATGAGGCGTTCCTTCGGGGTGGTGAGCAGTCGCATGATAGGCGGTTGGATCACCGGTACCAAAGCCATGTAGGAATATGCTGAGATGGCGATAGCACCCATCAAACTGGGAGCCAGCTTGGAGGAGATGAAGATGGCGGTAGGACCATCAGCACCACCGATGATGCCAATAGCACCAGCTTCCATAGGTGTGAAGCCCAGGGCCAAAGAGGCAGCGTAGGCGGCGAAGATACCGCACTGCGCAGCTGCACCAATCAGAATCAGTTTCGGGTTGGAAATCAAGGCGGAGAAGTCGGTCATGGCACCGATGCCAAGGAAGATCAGCGGAGGATATACACCTTTCAATACACCGAAATACAGGTAGTTGAGCACGGAACCGTTCTCATACACACCCACCTGCAAACCGTCGGTGAAAGGAATGTTGCCCAAAATGATACCGAAACCGATAGGAATCAGCAGCATGGGTTCATACTCCTTCGTGATGGCGAGGGTGATGAAGATCAGACCGACAACAATCATAATCAGGTTACCCCATTCGCAGTTGGCGAAACCGGAGTAATTGAAGAACTGTTGCAGACCTTCTATAAAAAATTCCTTCATTATTCTATAGTTTTATTGATTTTACAATGATTGATAATTATTCTAAAACGATGAGTACATCACCTTCCATGACAGAGTCGCCTTTGTGAGCTCTGATCTGTTTGATCACACCATCTTTCGGAGCGTCAATGTTGTTCTCCATCTTCATGGCTTCGAGCATCATCACATGCTGGCCAGCCTTGACGGTGTCGCCTTCGCGTACGAACACATCCAAAACCACGCCAGGAAGCGGGGATTTGATGCTGGCACCACTGGTCGGGGCTGCCGGAGCCTGGGCCACAGTAGCCTTGGGTGCTGCGGCTTGAGGCACCGCGGGAGTAGCCACTTTCACCACTTTCGGTTGGGGAACCTTGAGGTCTTCCATCTCTAACTCAACGGTGTAGGGAGTGCGGTTCACTTCCACTGCAGCCTTGCCGTCTTCAATGTTGTTGATGTCAACGGTGTATTTGTTGCCGTTAATCGTAAATTTATAGGTTTTCATTTCTTTCTTCTTGTTTTGGTTAAAAATTCCGTTTATCTGCGTCTTACGACTTTTTTCATGACCAGATTCTTCTGTGACCATGGTGAATAGTGCTTCGACGGCATGTCGATGGTGATCACCTCACTCTCCTCGTCATGCTGACTGTTGAAGAACAGGTGCAGGGCCATGGTGATGGCGGCCAGTTCCTCGCCGGTGGGACCCACCTCATTGGCAGGAATATCAGCTTCGGGAGCAGCTGCTGAAGCAGTTGTAGTAGCCTGTTCTTTCTTGGCTTTGCGGTCTCTGCGGGTGGCAGCGTAGCCAAAGAGTTTCAGCATGATGAAAATCATAATCAAAGCGGCAAACACCACACTGATGGAGATGATGGCCAAACCGATACCATGTGGGTCACTCTTCTGCAGGTGCTCCGACTTGGTGGCTCCTACCTGTACTTTGTTGACAGATCCAGGAGTAGCGTAGGGGAGCATGCCCATATTCTTGACTTTCTTGCCGTTCTCCACCTTGGTGCTGATACCGTCATCCAAGCAACCGTAAGATTGTGTGGAAGTCAACAGTGCTTCGGGATAAACAAAGATGTCAATCAGGGTTTTGCCGTTGGAATTGATCAAAGCCACGTAATGTGTGGTTGATGTGTTGGGGTCAATGTTGGTATGATAAGTGCCGTATAACGGGGAATTATCCAAGAAGAATACCTTCGAACTTCTTTGGGGAATCCAAGTTGTCGGGTCGGTAGTGGGAATACGGTACCAGTTGCTGGCATCGCCTACTGCCAAACCGGTGGTGTCGTCGGTCAGGTAGCAACCGGCGATGTTAACCTGGTTGTAAGAGGTGTTGAAAATCTCAATCCAGGGCACATGGCGTCCGTATTCATCAACATAGTTTGAATCGTTGACAATCAGCATTTCGTTGAGGCGAAGGTCGGTGACCTGTTGTCCAAACAAACTTGTGCTGCCTAATAAAACGATACAAAGTGCTAATAATCTGTGCTTGATATTCATAAGCAAAAATTTTTTTGAACTGAAAGATGAAAGTTGACAACTGAAAGTTAATGTAGAATATGAAATTTTCCAGTTTTCAGTTTTCAGTTTTCAGTTTTCATTTTACAATGGCAGGTTATCATGTTTCTTAGCGGGGTTCTCCAGACGTTTGTTACGCAGGGATTCCAGAGCGCGGATCACGCGGAAACGGGTGTTACGCGGTTCGATGACATCGTCGATGTAGCCATACTTGGCAGCCACATACGGATTGGCGAAGGCGTCTCTGTATTCGGCTTCTTTTTCAGCGATGAACTCGGCCTGTTTCTGGGGATCTTCGATGGCTTTGATGTCCTTGCCCATAAGGATTTCCACAGCACCCTTGCCGCCCATAACGGCGATTTCAGCGGTCGGCCATGCGTAGTTGATGTCGCCGCGGAGGTGTTTGGAGCTCATTACGCAGTATGCGCCACCGTAGTTCTTACGCAGGATGACGGTCACTTTCGGAACGGTGCATTCGCCGTAAGCGTATAGCAATTTGGCACCGTGCAGGATGATGCCGCCATACTCCTGAGCCGTGCCAGGCAGGAAGCCGGGAACGTCAACGAGGGTGACAATCGGAATGTTGAAGGCGTCGCAGAAACGGACGAAACGTGCACCTTTTCTGGAAGCGTTGATGTCCAAAACACCGGCCAGGTACTTAGGCTGGTTGGCTACGATACCCACGGCGATACCGTTGAAACGGGCGAAACCAATAATGATATTGGGAGCGTAGTTGGGCTGGATTTCCAGGAACTTGCCGTTATCTACAATACCATTGATAACTTCCTTCACATCGTAAGGCTTGTTGGGATTGTCGGGGATAATGGCGTTCAAAGAGTCTTCCAAACGGTTGATGGGGTCTTCGCAAGGAACGTAAGGAGGTTCTTCCATGTTGTTGGAAGGCAGGTATGACATCAGTTCACGCAACAAGGCGATACCTTCCTCTTCGGTGTCAACGGCAAAGTGAGCCACCCCTGATTTGGAGGAGTGGATGGAAGCGCCACCGAGGTCTTCCACGGTAACGTCTTCGTTGGTCACGGTTTTCACCACCTTGGGACCAGTCACGAACATGTAGCTGGTGTTCTTACGCATCATGATGAAGTCGGTGAGGGCAGGGGAGTACACAGCACCACCGGCGCAGGGACCGAAAATAGCGGAGATCTGCGGCACAACGCCAGAAGCCAGAATGTTACGCTGGAAGATTTCAGCGTAGCCAGCCAAACTGTTCACACCTTCCTGGATACGAGCTCCACCGGAATCGTTGAAGCCGACAACAGGAGCGCCGACTTTCATGGCCTGATCCATCACCTTGCAAATCTTCTGGGCAAAGGTTTCTGACAGAGAACCGCCAAAAACGGTGAAGTCCTGTGAGAACACATAGACCAGACGGCCTTCTACGGTACCATAACCGGTGACCACACCGTCGGACAGGTATTTCTCCTTTTCCAGACCGAAGTTGGTACAACGGTGAGTGACGAACATGTCGAATTCTTCAAAACTTCCCTCGTCGAGGAACATGAGGATGCGTTCACGAGCTGTGAATTTTCCTTGGGAGTGCTGCTTGTCGATGCGTTTCTCACCGCCACCCAAACGGGCCTTGACACGCAGTTCCAACAACTCGTTAATTTTTTCTTGCATTGTCATAAGTAGATGAAATTTAATGATTTATATTTGATTGATTTTATGGATTTTCAGTTCTATACAATATATGTAATAAAGGTGCAAATATAGGAAATTTTTGAAAGCCAAACAATACTTTTTTCAAAAAATAACAGCTTGAAAATGTCAATAATTTTCATTAATTTTGCCATCTTTTTGAAGAAAATGATACAAAGTTTTAATCTATTGATTATCAATATTCTAAAATAATAGAAAACAACATAAATTATGGAAAAGAGGAAAGTTGAGTTTTGTCTCGTTTATCGCGACATGTGGCAGTCTTCAGGAAAGTATGTGCCGCGTGTGGATCAATTGCTTGAGATTGCCCCGGTGATTGTTGAAATGGGTTGCTTCAGCCGTGTGGAAACCAATGGTGGTGCTTCCGAACAGGTGAACCTGCTGTACGGCGAAAATCCTAACAAGGCGGTGCGCCAATGGTGCAAGCCTTTCAATGAGGCGGGCATCAAGACCCAGATGCTGGAGCGTGCCCTTAATGGCCTGCGTATGTACCCGGTGCCCAAGGATGTGCGTCGACTGATGTTCAAGGTGAAAAAAGCCCAGGGCGTGGATATTGCCCGTTCATTCTGCGGTCTCAACGACCACCGCAACCTGGAGCTTTCCATCAAATATGCCAAAGAGGCGGGCATGATTTCACAGGCCGCGTTAAGTATCACCTATTCTGATATTCATACGGTGGAATATTATATGGGCGTTGTGGATAAATGTGTGGAATACGGCTGCGATGAAATTGGTCTGAAGGATATGGCTGGCGTGGGTCGCCCTGTGATGTTGGGTCGTTTAGTGAAGGCTATCAAGGATAAATATCCTCATATCAAGGTGCAGTACCACGGACATACCGGTCCTGGTTTCTCGGTAGCCTCCATGCTGGAAGTCTGCAAAAATGGTGCCGACATTGTCGATGTGGCCATGGAACCGCTGTCATGGGGTATGGTGCATCCTGATGTGATCACCATTCAGGCTATGCTGAAAGACGCTGGCTTTGATGTGCCGGAAATCAACATGAATGCCTATATGCAAGCGCGTGCGCTGACGCAGAAGTTTATGGACGATTTCTTGGGCTATTTCATTAATCCGAGAAACAAAATCATGACCTCTTTGTTGGTAGGTTGCGGTCTTCCTGGCGGCATGATGGGTTCTCTGATGGCTGACCTTCGCGGGGCACAAAACGGTATCAACATGTTCCTGCGTAATGCTGGCAAAAAAGAGTTGAGCGAGGATGAGTTGATGGTGGAGATGTTCCAGGAGGTGCAGTATGTATGGCCTAAGGTGGGAAATCCTCCATTGGTAACGCCATTCAGCCAGTATGTTAAGAATATCGCACTGATGAATATCATGCAGATGGCGCAGGGCAAACCGCGTTTCTCGCAGATGGACAAGAATACCTGGGATATGATTTTGGGCAAGACCGGTCAGCTGCCGGGTACGCTTGCGCCTGAGATTGTGGATCTGGCTAAGCAAAATGGCTATGAATTCTATACGGGTGTGCCGCAGGACAACTATCCTGATGAGTTGCCGAAATATATTAAATTGATGGAAGAGCAAGGTTGGGATAGAGGACAGGATGATGAGGAATTGTTCGAGTATGCTATGCATGAGCGCCAGTATCTGGATTACCGTTCAGGCGTGGCTAAACAGAAGTTCGAGGCAGAACTCGAAGAAGCAAAGAAAAAGTCTAATATTCAGGTAGTTGTTAAAGAAATCAAGGCTCCCGAGGTGGTTCGCCAAGAGGTGATAGACCGAGTGCTGGCCAAGGAACCTGAGGCCAAGCAGGTGGTGGCTACTACCAATGGCCAGGTCATCTGGGAACTGTCTGTGAATGAGCCTTCGATGAGTAAGCCTTTGGGAACCAGCTATAAAGAGGGCGAGCCCGTATGCTGGATCAATGCTTTTTATGGTCTGGAGGAAGTGCCCGCTTTGTATAGTGGTAAATTGATAGAGGTAGTGGTGAAGCAGGGCCAGAAGGTGCAGAAGGGAGATATCATTGCATTTATTAAGTAGATACGCAAAATCTTGCGTCTATAAGAATGTAGGGCGAGGATAGTGAAGTAAATAGAATTCAGAATTCAAAATTCAGAATTCAAAAATACATAGTTTAAGATGGAGAATAACCCTTTCATAGCAGAAAAACACCCTTTTTTCGAGGGTCAGAACCGTTTCGTGCAAATCCTCATCTTCTTGGCTCTGATTGTGGGTTGCATGATTGTGACTTCGGTGTTGGGTGTTATTGTGGCTAGCATCTTTTTTGGCTTCGGCTTACCAACTGATACTCATGACCAAGCTGCTTATTATCGTATAGTGCAGGCTTTCGGATCGGTGGGCACGTTCATGCTGCCGCCGTTATTTTTCAGTTATTTTTCTGAAAGAAATTGTTTTAGCTATAATAGGCTCAACAAAGCCCCTGGCTATAGGATGAGCAATATCGTCATAGTGATGTCTTTGGTGTTGATTCCTATTGTGTGGGCTTTGGGCGAATGGAACGAAGGATGGAAACTGCCAGAAGCCTTGGCTGGTTTGGATGAATGGATGCGTCGGATAGATGAGCAGAACAGTGAGTTGGTAAAACTGATGACCAGGGATTCTCGCATCGGCATCTTGCTGATTAACATTTTCGTAATGGCCGTGTTGCCGGCGGTAGGGGAGGAGTTGATGTTCCGTGGCACGATACAGCCTTTCTTGCAAAAATGGACAAAGAGTCCGCATTGGGCCATTTGGATTACCGCTTTTATTTTCAGTGCGATACATTTCCAGATTTCTGGTTTTGTTCCCCGTATGCTGATAGGTGCTTATTTGGGTTACCTGTGCTATTGGAGCGGTTCTTTGTGGCTGCCCATTTTGGCGCATTTCATGCACAACAGCATGAGTATTCTTTCCGAATTTATCATGTTGCGTCGTGGCTTTGATGTGGATAATCTCAACTATACAGATATTCATGGGTGGAAGTACATCCTTGGTGTGGCGATTGTCTTGGCAATAGGAGGAATTTATCTGTTGTGGAGAAACCGTAAAATACCTGAAAATACAGAGGCATGAACGTAAAAGATACTATTTGCTCTATTTCCACACCCCAAGGTATTGGGGCGATTGCCCTCATTCGTATGTCGGGGCCGCAGGCCTTTGCGATAGCCCAGCCGATGTTCGCTTTCGATTTTGCCCAGTTAAAGCCTTCGGTGGCGAAATTCGCGGAGTTGAAAGATCATGACCAACTTATCGACCAGGTGGTGGTGGTGAAATATGCCTCGCCACATTCCTATACGGGCGAGGATATGGTGGAAATTTCCTGTCACGGCTCGACTTTCATCCAGCAAAAAATCTTAGAATTGTTGATTGAGCATGGTTGCCGTATGGCCAATCCAGGAGAATATACCATGAAGGCATTCATGAACGGAAAAATGGATTTGCCTCAGGCTGAAGCGGTTGGTGATTTGATAGATTCCCAGTCGGAGGCATCGCACCATCTGGCGGTCAACCAGTTGAAAGGTGCTTTTTCCGCCAAAATGAAGTCCTTGCGTGCCCAGTTTGTGGAGTTCGCCTCCCTGTTGGAGTTGGAATTGGATTTTAGCGGTGAGGATGTGGAATTCGCCAATCGTGACAGATTGTCCAATCTTCTTGGAGAACTTAAGACAGAAGTTAACAAGCTGATAGACAGTTTTAAAGCAGGTAATGCTATCAAGAGCGGTGTGCCGGTGGTGATTATTGGCAAGCCCAATGTGGGCAAGTCAACCTTGCTCAACGCACTCTTGCATGACGAGCGTGCTATCGTGTCCAATATTCCTGGCACAACCCGCGATACTATCGAGGATGTGCTGAATATTGGAGGCGTCACCTTCCGTTTTATTGATACGGCTGGACTCCGGAGTTCTGAGGATGAGATTGAGCAATATGGCATTGAACGGACGTATCAGGCGGTGACCAAAGCGGATATCATCCTTTATATGGTAGATGCCACGGCTACTTCTATCGAAGAGATTCAGGAGGAAATCAATTTCCTGAAAGAGAAGGTGGATATGTCGGTCAAAAAACTGATTCTGGTGGCCAATAAAATTGATGGTTTGACAGAAATGCCCCGTCATCTGAAACAATTGATGGAATATCAACCTGTGTATATTTCCGCTAAAAGGAATGTGAATATTGAGGGCATCACGGATCAGCTCGTTGCTATGGCGGCTCAACATCGACTGTCGGACCAAACCATGCTGACCAACGTCCGTCATTATGATAATTTCTTGAAGATCAAGAACTCCATAGATAAAATTGAGCAAGGTTTGTCTGAAGGAATCCCCACCGATCTAGTGGCCATCGATGTACGCGAGGCCTTGCACTATTTGGGGGTTGTGACCGGTGAAATCGCCACGGACGAAATCCTGAACACCGTCTTCGGACACTTCTGTATCGGAAAATAACCAGGGAATTAGCAAATTAGTTAATTAGTTAATTAGTTAATTAGTTAATTAGTTAATGTGCCAATTGTATGAAACGGGGAGACACTCACTACGTTCGCTCGGAGAGACGTACACAGCGTGTACTCGGGAAGACACTCACTGCGTTCGTTCGGGAAGATTATAAATGTGCTAATGTGCTATTGAAACTCATAATTCAAAATTCAAAATCCAATAATCTTCTCACCTTCTAAACCGCTTAAACTTCCTAAACTTCTAACCTTCTAAACTTCTAACCTTCTAACCCCTAATCACTGACCCCTGAAACCTGAAACCTGAAACCTGAAATGCATCACTACCTATTTGACGACATGACACAATGCACGGACGCCGAAGTGCAGCGTTTGCTCCCTTTGGTAAGTGCGCAACGGCGGGAAAATGCTTTGCGTTTCAAGCATTTGTTTGGCCGTTTTACTTGCCTGAAATCCTATGAGATGCTTCAACAGTTGGTCAAGGATGTGCTTGCCGGAAAGCAAGAGGAGAGGGTGAAGTATGGGGATTTGCAGGACTGGAATGGCGACTTTGTATTCAATGAGCATGGCAAGCCTTTTTTGCAAAGCCGACGAAGTGGAGAGAGAATTGAAGGGGTTGATTTCAGCATCAGTCATTGTAAGGAAGGCATAGCTGTGGCCATAGCTCCTCATCCTATAGGGGTGGACATAGAGAGTTTTAGGCAGTATTCCGAAAGTCTGCTTAAGAAAACCATGAATGAGCAGGAAATATTGCAGATTCAGCAGGCTGCCGACCCTTCGGTGGAATTTATCAAATTATGGACAAAAAAAGAAGCCCTGCTGAAGATGCGAGGCACCGGTATTGTGGATGAATTGCCAGAAGTGCTTTGTTCTCAAAATCCTTCCTGGCATGTCGAAACCAAGGTGAATGCCGATAAGGGGTATGCCTATTCTAAGGTGACCCCAAGGTAAATATCTGTCTTGTTTTGTTTCAGTCGTAATTCAGCATAAAAAAATCCCGAAGCAACCGCCCCGGGATTATTATTCAATATTGTATGGCTAACCTTCTCACCCTCTCACCTTCTAACCTTCTAACCTGTGGGCAGGCCAGTGTGTCGGGTTAACCCAATTTATTAGTATCCAAAGATCTCATCCAATGTGAGTTTGGTGATCTTTCCGTATTTCTCCAAACCTTTGAAGTCCACTTCGTTTTCGTTACCCAAAACTACAACGGTGTGCTTTTGGCCTTTGATGTAGGTCTTGTTGAAGTTCACCACATCGTTGAGGGTCATCTTCTGGATGGCATTGAAATCTTCTTTATCAGTAGGAGCTTTCAGGCCTTTTTCTTCGCAGTTCAGGTAGTAGTTGATGATGCTCATCTTACGGATACGGTTGGTTCTGTATTCTGACGTCAGAGCGGTCTTGGCAATGTCGAAGTTCAGTTCTGAAACCGGCATGTTGTCCAACAAATCGGTGAAGGCTTCCAAAGCGTCAATCAGTTTGTCATTCTGGGTGCCGATATGGGTCATATTGTAGGTGTAACGGCCTTTTTCGTTGGGCTCTACAAAGTAAGCGGCGGCGGTGTAAGCCAGGGAGCGTTTCTCACGGATTTCCTGGAATACGATGGAGTTCATGCTGCCACCGAAATACTCGTTGTACATCTCGATCTGTGGACTGAGGGTCCAGTTGGCAGGAATAGAGGTGTTCAGCTGACGGCACAAGGACTGTTTGGCATCGTAGTGAGCGAAATACACTTTGTTTTCCTTGGTCTGCAGACGGTCGAAGTCGGGGTTCTGCTTCATAGGTTTCTTGGCAGGATGCACACTGTGCTTGTCGGTGATCACCTTCTGCAAGTCGGCAAGACTCATGTCGCCATAGTACATGATGCGCTGCGGCTGTGAGGTCATGGTCTTGATCTGGTTGATGACATCCTGAGCTTTGATCTTCTGAACTTCTTCGTTGGTGACCAGATATTTGCGCATGTTGTCCTTGCCGTAGGAAGCGTATGACAGCATTCTCTGGAAGATGGTGTTCTGGCGTGACTTGGCATCTTGGCGCTGTTTCAGCACATTGCTGATGGAGTTCTGCACAGATTCTTCGGAAATTTTGGGGTGGTTCAAGATGTCTTCTACGATAGCCATAGCTTTCTCCATGTTTTCGCTCAAACCGGAGATGCTTACGCGGGCATACTTGTCGCCGAAGCTGATGTTATATTCGCAAGCGAGGTCGTACATTTCACGGTTGATTTGGCTGAGGGTGCGGTTCTCGCTTTCCAATTGGTCGATGAAATTATTGGTGATGCCGGCTTTTTTGTCATACAGTGAGCCGTAGTTGTAACGGTAATACAGCTGGAAGCGGCCGTTGTCAGTGTTTTTGACATATAAAATCTCGTTGCCATTGGCTTTGCCTTTTTGCATGTCTTTGTTGAAATCCACAAATACGGGGCTGATGGGTTCCACTTTGATTTTCTTGATGTCTTGTAGGAATTTGCTTTCCACATCGCGGTTGATCACAACGGGGGTGATTTCGGGCTTCTCCACTTTCTGTACGTTGCGTTGCTCGCCCTGACGTTTGTATACCACTACATAATTGTTGTTTTTGAAAGTACGTCTGGCGAAGTCGATGACGTCTTCCTTGGTCACTTGGCTCATGTTATCGGTTTCATTCAGCATATCCTGCCAGCTCATGTGGGCGAGGTAAGCCATAGCCATAGCCATGGCGCGGTTGTTGTTGTTCTCCACCTGGGTCATCTGGCTGAGTTTGCGGTTGTTGATAGCGGCGGTGAGTAGGTCAGCATCCCAGTCGCCGGATTTCAGAATGTCAATCTGTCTCAGCAAGAGGTCTTTCAGCTCTTCGAGAGATTGTCCCTGTTTGGGTCTGCCGGTCAAGCGGAAATATGCGTAATCGTTCAGGTCGCTTACACCTGAAGAGGCGTATTGGGCCAATTGTTTCTGGTTGATATTTTCGTCAATGATACCGCAGGAACCATTCATCAACACTGCGTCGGCCATTTCAGCCAATAACACATCGCGTGAGCCGGTGCCGGCATCGATACGGAAACCGATTTGCAGGTTTTCAGCTTCAAGACCGTAAACGTCAATGGTTTTCACTTCACGGATAGGATTTTCTTTAACGTAGGTGAAGTCAGGAATAAAACGGGGTTGAAGTTTGCCAAAATATTTGTCAATCAGTTTGATAGCTTCGTCTGGATCGAAGTCACCGGCCATGGCGATACAGTAGTTGTTAGGAACATAGTAGGTTTTGTAGTGCTTGTTGATGTTGGTCAGAGAGGGGTTCTTCAAGTGCTCTACAGTACCGATGGTGGTCTGGGTACCGTAAGGATGATGCGGGAACAAGGCCTCGTTCATTTTCTCGTAGGCGGTACGGCTGTCGTTAGCCATGTTCATGTTTTTCTCTTCATAAACGGTTTCCAGCTCGGTGTGGAACAAACGGAAAACGGCGTTGGAGAAACGGTCGCTTTCAATCATCAGCCAGCGTTCCAACTCATTGCTGGGGATATTTTCCTGATACACAGTCATATCGTTGGAGGTAAAGGCGTTGGTTCCCTGTGAGCCGATAACTGACATCAACTTGTCGTATTCGTTAGGAATAGCATACTTGGAAGCTTCGTATGATACAGAGTCAATCAGGTGATAGATGGCTTTGCGTTTGGCGGGATCGGTGGTGTGATTGTACACTTCGTACAGTCTTTCAATTTCTTTCAACTGTACTTGTTCTTTGGCCCAGTCGAGGGTGCCGAATTTGGTGGTTCCCTTGAACATCAGGTGTTCGAGGTAGTGTGACAGACCAGTGGATTCGGCGGGGTCGTTCTTGCTACCCACACGCACGGCGATAAGGGTTTGGATGCGGGGTTCGTCCTTGTTGACGGACATGAAGACCTGCAGACCGTTGTCCAAAGTGTAATGGATTACGTTCATCGGGTCGTTCTGGTAGGTCTCTTTCTTGTAATTTTGGGCATTAATGCTCATGCTGGTGAGACAGAAAGCGGCGATTAGCAAGCCCGAAATAAATTTGTTTTTCATACGCTATATAATTTGATTAAAACTAATTTTCCGAGTGCAAATTTACACAAATTTCCCGAATTACACATCGACAGGCTAAATTTATTGTAGGGACGCGATTCATTGCGTCCGCAGAAAAAAAAACGGGAATCACAAAGATTCCCGTTTTTATATTATCAGAAATGAATCCGATGATTAGTAGGCAATGCCTTGAGCGATCATAGCGTCAGCAACCTTGATGAAACCGGCGATGTTGGCACCCTTGACATAGTTGATGTAACCATTCTTTTCAGTACCATACTTCACGCAGTTAGCGTGGATGCTGTTCATGATGCCGTGCAGTTTTTCGTCAACTTCTTCGCGAGTCCATGACAGGTGCATTGCGTTCTGGCTCATTTCGAGACCTGAAGTAGCAACACCACCAGCATTGGCAGCCTTACCAGGAGCGAAGGAAACTTTCTTCTTCTGCAGAGCGGCAACAGCGTCAGCGGTGCAACCCATGTTAGAAACTTCAACAACGTATTTAACCTTGTTTTCAATCAGTTTCTTAGCGTCGTCACCGTTCAACTCGTTCTGGATAGCGCAAGTCATAGCGATTTCGCAAGGAACTTCCCAAACTTTTTTGCCCTTCACGAACTTAGCTGATTTGAACTTCTTAGCGAAAGGTTCAACAACATTGTTACGTGTTGCGTTCAGTTCGTCCATGTAAGCGATTTTTTCGGGAGTGGTGATGCCTTCTTCGTCGATGATGTAACCATCAGGACCTGAAATAGCCACCAATTTAGCACCGAGTTCAGCAAGTTTCAGGGCAGTACCCCAAGCAACGTTGCCAAAACCGGAGATGATGCAGCGTTTGCCTTTCAGTTTGTCTTTCTTAGCGGCCAACATGCCTTCCAAGAAATAAACAGCACCGAAACCGGTAGCTTCGGGACGGATCAGAGAGCCACCCCATTCCAGACCTTTACCGGTCAAAACGCCAACGTGCTCGCCACGGAGTCTCTTGTACTGACCGTACATGAAACCGATTTCGCGGCCACCAACGCCGATGTCACCAGCGGGAACGTCAGTGTCAGCACCGATGTATTTCTGCAGTTCAGTCATGAAAGCCTGGCAGAAACGCATAACTTCACCTTCTGATTTGCCTTTAGGATCGAAGTCAGAACCACCTTTACCACCGCCCATAGGCAGAGTAGTCAGTGAGTTTTTGAAAGTCTGCTCGAAAGCAAGGAACTTCATGGTGTCTTCAGTCACGGTCGGATGGAAACGGATACCACCTTTGTAGGGTCCGATAGCCATGTTGTGCTGAACACGGTAACCGCGGTTCACTTGGATTTGGCCTTTGTCATCAACCCAGGTAACCTTGAATTTCACGATTCTTTCAGGTTCCAGAATTCTTTCAACGATCTTGTACTGGTCGTATTTAGGATGTTCATTCACGAAATCGCAAATGGTTTCCAGAACTTCGGTTGCAGCCTGAATGTACAGAGGTTGACCCGGATTTTTTGCCGTTACGTCGGCTACTAATTTTTTAAGATCCATACTAAATTATATTTAAAAGGTTAGTGTTAAATTTTGCGTTTGCAAAGGTAGGAATATTTTGTGATATTTCCCACTTTTTTTGAAAAAAAAATTATGATTTGAAAATAAAATATACAGCGAGCACCAGAAAGATGAAACCGATGAGATGGTTGTATGTAAAGTGTTGATTCTTAAATAGTAATATGGAGAAAATGGAGAATACCGTCAGGGTGATGACCTCCTGGATGACCTTCAACTGCCAGATGGTAAACGGTCCGCCATTCTCGATGAAGCCGATTTTGTTGGCAGGAACTTGAAAACAATATTCGAAAAATGCAAGTCCCCAGCTGAATAATATGATCAATGGCAAACCCAGATTGCTGAACCAACTGAAATCTTTGAGTTTTAGATGGCCATACCAGGCGAAAGTCATGAAGACGTTGGAGATGATCAACAATACAATCGTATAGACAGCTTTCATGCCGGAAATGTGAGAATAAAATGGAGTTCTGTTATTGTTCGCTTGCTCGGATGTCCTTAATGTTCAATTGTATGGTGGTCTTGTTGTTCCATGTGTTCTCTTCCACATGGTACACAATGTCGAATTTCTTCTTGTTGGTAATCAGGTCGAATTTCTCATTCAGGTTGTAACCGATGCCATCGAAAGGAATGGTGGCTTTGTCGGGATAAAGCACGCGCATCTTGATGTGTTTGCCTTTGTTGCCGACTACTTTTCCGCTGCCATCTTCCACCACACCGTTGGTCTGGAAAACCGGAGCCATGTTGCCGGGTCCGAAGGGGGCGAAACGGTTCAAATTGGCGACAAAACTCGGGGTGATTTCTGACAAATCCAGCGGAAGGTCCACGTTGATTTCGGGAATGTAAGCGTCCTCATCCAGGTTCTCGGCCACATATTGCTCAAATCTCTCAGTGAATTCTTCCAGATTTTCCTCTTTCATGGACAAGCCAGCGGCGAATTTGTGTCCGCCGAAGTCTTCCAGCAGGTCGGAGCAGCTGTCAATGCCTTCGTAAATGTTGAATTCCTTGACCGAGCGTGCGGAGCCGGTAATCAGGCCGTTGGAGGAACGGGTAAGCACGATGGTGGGTTTGTAAAATTCCTCCACCAATCGGGAGGCAACAATTCCGATAATGCCCTTGAACCAGTTGGGGTTATAGATGACGATACTTTTGCGTTTCTCGTATTCGTGGCTGGTCTTGATGGTCTGGATAGCCTCTTCGGTGGCGTTGCGGTCTTTCTCCTTGCGGGCTTCATTCTGGGTGTTGATGGTGTTGCCGATGTCGGCGGACTTGTCTTCGTCCTCCACGATGAACAGTCGCACAGACTCCTTGCCGCTCTTCATACGCCCTGCGGCGTTGATGCGCGGACCGACATAAAATACCAGGTCGGTGATGGAGATGACGCGGCTGAAGATAGTCTCTTCTTTCAGTGGGAAATGTATCTTGATGCCGGCCTGTTCCAAGATGGACTTGATGCCCATGCGGGGGAACTTGTTGATGATTTCGAGACCGTAATGGGCCAGTATTCTGTTCTCGCCGGTGATGGCGACAATGTCGGAGGCGATGCTGATGGCCACCAGGTCCATACGCGAGAGCCACAGCTCGTCGGGCAAGTCAAATCGTTTGCAGTAGCCCTGGATCAGTTTGAAGCCCACACCGCAACCAGACAGTTCCTTGTAGGGGTAGGGGCAGTCTTTGCGTTTGGGGTCAAGCACAGCCACTGCGTTGGGCAGCGCGTCACCCTCCAGGTGGTGGTCGCAGACAATGACATCGATGCCGTATTTGTTGGCGATATCGACTTTGTCGTTGGCCTTGATGCCGCAGTCCAGGGAGATAAGCAGGTCAACGCCCTTCTCGTAGCAGTATTCTACTCCTTCTTCGGAGATGCCGTAGCCTTCCAGGTAGCGGTCTGGAATGTAGAAATCGACGAATTTGGTGGCTTCCGCCCCGATAATTTCGCACAAAAATGAGTACAGCAGGGCCACAGCAGAGGTGCCGTCCACGTCGTAGTCGCCGTAAACCATGATTTTTTCGTTGTTGATGACAGCACGTGAGAGTCGCTCCACGGCTTTGTCCATATCCTTCATCAGGAAGGGGTCATGCAACTTGGCAATGTCGGGGTTGAAAAAATCGTTTGCCTGCTCAACGCTTGTGATACCGCGGGAAACCAACAGTTGTGCCAAAGGTTTTTCAATGGCAAGACGTTTACTCAAATCTTCCGCTAGCGACTCATCAGGTAGATCAGACGTAATCCATCTCTTATTCATTTGTTGTATATTTTATTTAAGGTCGCAAATATACAAAAAAAAATGATAAGAGAACCAGCTTGATGTGTTTTTTTTAATTTTACAAAATGAAAAGAGATTTATAATTTCATTTTCTTTTCAATTTCATCAATGGCGAGTTTGATTTTTTTGTCTGTCTCGTACAGATTGTTTATGGTGCGGCAGGCGTGCAGCACGGTGGCATGGTCCTTGTTTCCGCAGTAGGCGCCGATAGTGGAGAGCGGCAGTTTGGTGTATTTCTTGGCAAAATACATGCTCAATTGACGGGCTTGCACAATTTCGCGCTTGCGGGTTTTGGCGTTGATCATGTCGATGGAGATGTGGAAATGGTCGCAGATGACTTTCTGGATATATTCGATGGAAATCTCCTTGGCCGTGCTCTTGACGTATTTGTCAATCATCTCTTTGGCCAAATCCACAGTGATGGCTTTGCGGTTGAGGGAAGCCTGTGCCAGGATGGCAATCATAGCGCCTTCCAGCTCTCGTGTGTTGGAGGTGATGCGCAGGGCCAGGTAGTCGATGACCTCATCGGGGAACTCTATGCCGTTGTTCTCCAGTTTTTTTCGTAAAATGGCGATACGGGTCTCCAAGTCAGGCACTTGCAGGTCGGCGGTCAAGCCCCATTTGAAACGGGATAGCAGTCGGGGTTCGAAGCCTGTGATTTCCACCGGGGATTTGTCGGCGGTGATGACAATTTGTTTGCCTTTCTGATGCAGGTGGTTGAAAATGTGGAAGAATGCTTCTTGTGTTTTGCCCTTGCCACCGGCAATGAACTGGATGTCGTCGATGATGAGCACATCCACCGATTGGTAGAAGAAGATGAAGTCCTGGATATTGCCATTTTTCACCGACTCGATATACTGTTGGAAGAATAAGTCGGAGTTGACATACAGCACGGTTTTGTCGGGGTGGTTCACCTTGGTCTGCAGGCCGATAGCGTGTGCCAGATGGGTTTTGCCCAAACCCACTTCAGAATAGATGAACAAGGGGTTGAAGGCGGTGCCGCCAGGATTTTTGGCGATGGCCCAGCCGGCGGAGCGTGCCAAACGGTTGCAGTCGCCCTCCACATAATTGTCGAAATTCAGCGACTCAATCAGGTTGGAGTTGATTTTCTGCTTCTTCAGTCCAGGTGCCACAAAAGGATTGGGAATCACTTTGTTAGGGGTGTTATAGACATCAATAGGCGGCTTGACCGCGGGGTTGTTGACGGCGGGACGATAGCTGGAGGGAAGGGTGATGGTTTTGGACTGTTCGGGAACAGGCTGCTTTTCCATCAGCACTTTATATTGTAACTTTCCTGCAACGCCAAGTTCCCGTTTAATCACTTTCTTTAAAAGATTGACATAATGTTCTTCCAGCCATTCATAGAACAGGTGGCTGGGGAGCTGTATAACCAGTGTCGAGTTCTCAAGAGCTACAGGCACGATGGGCTCAAACCATGTCTTATAGGCGGTGTCATCCACGTTGTCCTTGATGATGGCCAGACAATTATTCCAAACCGCATTATAATCCTTTGTAACCGTGTTCATCGCTTCTGTGTATTTTTAGATCGTTTGATTTTTTATACTTTGTTGAGTTTGAAGTTATTAACAGAAATAACATCTTCGTTTTTTGGTGATACAAAAATCAACAAAAAAAAGTTAGGAAAAATAATATCTTGCTCTTGATTTTTAAAAATCTTTGTATATAGATAAATGCGCTTTTCCGAGAATTGGATTTGCAACATGTTTTATTTCAGAATCATAGGTTTTCAACAATACGAAACAATCATTTATCTCATTGTAAATCAATTATTTGTATTATATTTTATTAACAATTGACGTATGAATTTGAAATTTACGTATTTTTGCATTCTGAATGCAAAGATATACAAAGAAATTATATTAAACTAATCATTTAAAACATTAAGTATTATGAAAAAAAGTTTATTTGTTATCGCGGCAATTGCCATCGTTTTTGCTTTTACTTCTTGTAACAAGGAAAACTCTTACACCGGCAAGTACAAGGGTACTTACACTTTCTTCAAACAGAATGGTTCAGTGTCTAATCCGGACTCCACTAAATCAGGAAAGACCGTTCCTGTGCTTCAGATTTCAGACAACACCGTCATGTTATATGATGTTATTCCGTTGTATTCCACTTCAGACGGCATGTACAAAACTTCTGAGATGCAGGGTGAAATGTTGACATCGCTGTTGCAAATGGCTGGTGTGGGTCAGACTGCTGCCGAAGCAATTTCCAATGTAAAGGTTACAGCTGACTTTGCACAAAAGAATACGCTGATGTTTAAGATGACTTATGATGTGGAAATATACGGCGTAGGTATAGAAGTGCGTATTCTGCAGTTTGATGGTGAGAAACAATAGTATTTTATTTTAATGTAATAATTATAAGGCATGAAAAAAATCACTTTGTTATTAATCGCCATGGTGGCCTCTTTGGGCTTGTTTGCTCAGGATCAACAGATTTTGTCTTATTTTTCCTACAATGAACTTGATTCGGCCCCCAATACGCAGTCTCTCATTATGGCGGATGGCGGACTTCAGGCTGAATCTTCTGCCATGTATTTGGATGGTACCAATGGCTCTTCATCATGGACTTCTGCTAGCGAACTTAATAGTTTTTTAGGTACAAGTGTGAATGCGATGGAAGGTTTTGTATTTGGACGAGACATTGCCTTGAAAAATACTACTGCCAACGGAAAATCTGTCGTGTTTAAATTATCAACAACTGGTTTCCAGGGCTTGATGCTCACTTATGCATTCAGAAGAACAGGTACTGGCTTCAAAGATTGTGTGTGGGCATACAGTACTGATGGTAGCAATTTCATTAATGCGGATACCAAATCATATACTTCTTCTGTTAGTTATCAGGTGGAAACAGTGGATATGTCGGGTATTACTGCTTTAAATGAACAGACTGAGGTTTATGTAAGACTTACTGTTAGTGGTTGTACAAGCGCTTCTGGTAATATACGTATAGACAATGTTACGTTCAGCGCTAATCCTGGCGGCGAAGATGTCTATCCTCCGCATATCACCAACGTTTCTGTTACAGATTCCAATAGGGTGGTCGTGACTTTCAATGAGGATGTTGACAGTGCCACTGCTGAAACTGTGGCTAATTACACTTTCGACAATGGATATGCCACTGCTACTGCAACCCATACTGGCAATGTGGTTAACTTGTCGATTGCCCCAGCCTTCGCCAATGGTGCTTCTATCAATATGTTTGTTCAGAATGTGGCCGATGTCGCAGGTAACGTAATGGCACCCGACACTTTCGCCTTGGTCTATGGTATTGCTGAAGAGTTCATGTGCGCTGATATCGCTACGCTGAGAAGTAAATTGGACTTCACTGACAACACCATTGGCATTGTGAAGGATAGTGTGGAATACAAACTGACAGGCAGTGTGTTTGTGACCGCTGTTGCTGGCCATGATCATCAAAAAGTACTGCAAGACGAGACTGGCGCTGTTTTGGTGTATGACCCGAGTAATGTGTTGGGAAATCTTGACGTAGATGACGAAATCAGCGGTATTTATTGCACGCTGACCAACTATTGGGGCTTCCTCGAACTGGTTCCTACTCGTCCATACGAGCATTTTGAAGGCTATTTCCAGACTGTTAATCCGCAAGTGATTACTTTGTCACAGTTGAATGACGAAAACTATATGGTTCAGCATCAGGCTGAACTGATTGAGCTGGATAATGTGTCGATTACTTCTTCGGGTAATTTCGCCAAACTGAACCGCTATGACCTGGCCCAGAATGGCGTGACCGCTCCCGCTTTGTATCCTTATTTCCAGGATGCTGACTATCTGACACTTCCAATCCCGACAGGCATTGAACAGAATATCACGGGTTTCAATTTTGCCACTTCCAAAATCGGTAGCAGCACTTTCGAATTCAGATACTACATTGTTCCTCGTTTTAAAACTGATATGACTGGTATGTCACGTGTTGCTGATTACGGCAAGATGCAGATTTCTGTTTATCCGAACCCGACGGCCAATTTTGTGACACTGGGTGAAACGGAAGCTACAGAGGCTGAAATTTATGACGTTAATGGCAAGAAGGTGGCTTCGCAGAGTGTACAGAACTCCAATATCGTTTCCTTGCAAGGCTTAAGCGCAGGTAGCTACTTCCTCCGTCTGCTGAAAGACAATGAGTTGGTGGGCACTGCCAAAGTTATCAAGAGATAAACGCTAAAATTATATCATGTTTTTGAAGAGACGGAATCAGCAATGATTCCGTTTTCTTTTTAAAAATTCTGGCAACATATTGTCATATTCCAAAAAAATCCGTAACTTTGCAAATTAATTTTAATTTCTATCAGAATGAGCGGAGAAAAATTATTCAACGAGTTTCCACCTGTCACTACTGAACAGTGGGAAGAAGTGATTATCAAGGATTTAAAAGGAGCCGATTATCAGAAAAAATTAATTTGGCGTACCGACGAAGGTTTTAATGTGCGTCCCTATTATCGTGCCGAAGACCTGAAGGATTTGGATTATCTTGACACGATGCCGGCTCAGTTCCCTTATACCCGTGGAACAAAAAAAGACAATAATAACTGGCAGATTGTACAGGAAGTGGCTGAGGCTGATTTGAACAAGGCCAATGCCATTGCCGTTGACGCCTTGAAACGTGGTGCCAACACTATCGCTTTCAACGTGAAGAACGTGAAAGATGCCAACGATATGGCCGCTTTGCTGAAGGGTATCGATTGCTCCAAGACGGGCTTGCAGTTCAGCCATGCCCAGAATTATGTGGATTTCATGACTTTGTTTGTCAATTATCTGACAGACAATAACATTGATAAAGAAACAGTGGTGGGTAGCATTAATTTTGATCCTATCACTTATTATCTGAAACGCACCAAATTCTACCGTTCTCAAGAAGAGGATATGGCTGAATTGCTGAAACTGCATGAATTGGCTGCCGATATGAAGAATTTCAAGCTGGTGAATGTCAATGGCATTGCTCTGCATAATGCAGGTGCCACCATTGTTCAGGAACTGGCGTATTCTTTGGGTATAGCCAATGAATATATCGCTTATGCGACAGAACATGGCATTCCGGTTGGCAAAGCCTGCAAGAAAATCCAGCTGACCCTCTCCGTGGGCTCTAATTATTTCTTCGAAATCGCTAAGCTGCGTGCTACCCGTCTGTTGTGGGCTACGATGGTTGAGCAGTATCAGCCTACTTGCGACTGCGGTTACAAGCTGCAAATCAATACGGTGGGTTCCACTTGGAACAAGACTTTGTATGATCCATACGTGAACATGTTGCGTAACACAACCGAGGGTATGGCTGCCGCTTTGGGTGGAGCTGATGCAATTTCGCTGCAGCCTTTCGACGTAGCTTACAAGGAATCCGATGATTTCTCACGCCGTATCAGCCGTAATGTGCAGGTTATCCTGAAGGAAGAGTCCTATTTCAACAAGGTGGTTGATCCTGCCGCTGGTTCTTATTACGTTGAGAATCTGACCGATGGTATTGCCGAAAACGCTTGGAAACTCTTCCAGCATGTGGAAGCCGAAGGTGGTATGATCCAGTTGATTGGCAGTGGCGAAATTAAACGTGAAATTGAGGCCAGCTGCCAGAATCGTGATATGAAGATTGCTACAAGAAGATACATTTTCTTAGGAACTAACCAGTTCCCGAATATCAATGAGCAGATGGTCGATAAGATTGAGCGCTTGAAGAATGACGACAGCATCGGTCTGCGTACCTATCGCGGAGCCTTGGCTTTTGAGGAACTGCGTCTGGAGACCGAACGTTATGCCAAGACTCATCATCGTCCGAAGGTATTCTTACTGAAGGTGGGTAACCTGGCTATGCGTCAGGCCCGTGCCGGCTTTATCTCCAATTTCTTTGGCTGTGCTGGTTACGAGATTGCCGAGACTGCTGGTTACAAGACCGTGGAAGAAGGCGTTAAGGCTGCGGAAGAACAGAAAGCCGACTTGATTGCGATCTGTAGTTCTGATGAGGAATACGCCACGTTGGGTGTGGAATTGGCCGCTCAGCTGAAAGCCAAGCTGCCGAAGACTCCTGTGCTGATTGCCGGTAATCCGACCGAGGCCATAGAGGCTTTGAATGCTGCGGGTGTGGACGACTATATCCATGTGAAAGTGAATGTTCTTGAAACCTTGAGAAAATACAACCAACAATTATTGAAGTAAGCTGTGAATAGATCATTTGCAGTTAGACTGCTGTTTTTTCTACTGCTAAGTCTGACGATATCATGCCTTTCACCCTCCCAGCAGGGTGAAAAGGCTTCTTTTTTTGATTATACCGATTGCTACGGCAACCGGGTGAAATTGGATTCGGTGCCGGCACGTATTATTTCCCTGTCACCCGCTATCACCGAAATGGTGTTCATGCTGGACGATGGCAATAAGTTAGTAGGTATTTCCGATTTCTGCCACTATCCTGAAGCAACCGACACCATGCACAGGGTAGGAGGCATGCAGAATATCAATGTCGAATCCCTGGTAGCCCTGAATCCTGATGTGGTGTTGATTGGTTCTATCGTCACAAAGCAGGATATGGAAAAGATGGAACGTGCGGGTTTGAAGGTGGTGGTGATCCGCGAAGAAACCAAGTTGGAAGGTCTCTGCGATGCCTTGGCGGTCATCGGCAATTTGTTGGACAAGAAGGAACTGGCCGATGAGCAGATTCAAAAGATTCACAATCAGCTGGATTCTGTGAAATCCCATATCGATACCACCTTGGCTCCGAAGAAAGTGTATTATGTGGTGGGCTTTGGCGAGCAGGGCGACTTTACCGCTCCCCAAAATTCTCATATTCATGAGATTATCACCGCGGCAGGTGGTGAAAATATCGGCAAGGACCTGACGTCTTGGAGTGTGAGTCGGGAATACCTGTTTGAGGCCGACCCTGATATTATTTTGATTCGTAAGGAAGACTTGGAAATATTTGGGAAAACCAAGCCTTACACTTCTTTGAGAGCAGTGAAAGAAGGACATTTGTATCCTATTGAAAGCGGCTGGATAGACATTGTGTCGCCTCGCAACATTCTGGCAATTCAATATATCAATAATTTATTGAAATAGAATATGTTAGAATTCTTTTCCAAACATCTTGAGAATGCGGTGAATGAAATTGCCAAACTGCCGGGTATAGGCAAGCGTACGGCGTTGCGCCTGACTTTGCATTTGGTTAAGGCGGACAAGATAGAGGTGGCGGCACTGACCTCCGCCATCGACAATCTGAAAGAGCATCTTTGCTATTGCAAGAACTGCTTTAACTTGTCGGACAAGGATGTTTGCGATATTTGTGAAAATCCCAAACGTGATCATGCCATGATATGCGTGGTGCAGGATATCCGTGATGTGATAGCCATCGAGAACACCAACCAATACACAGGTGTGTACCATGTGTTGGGTGGGGTGATTTCGCCCATGGACGGTATCGGCATTAACCAGTTGCGTTTGCAGGAGCTCTTTGACCGCATAGATGCGGGTGGCGTGCGCGAGGTAGTGCTGGCACTTCCGGCAACAGTAGAGGGCGATACGACCAACTTTTATATCTACAAGAATATTAAGGATAAAGTATCGGAAATTACCACTATCGCCCGAGGTGTGGGCATTGGCGAGGAACTGGAATATGCCGACGAGGTGACCTTGGGGCGCTCGTTGATGGGGCGTACAAGTTTCGAGTCCGTTTATGTGAAAAGATAATTCGAGGATCTGGATATGAAATATTTGGAGATTATTCTTGATGTGTTGAAAAGCTCACTCACCTTGACTTGTCTGGTGATGATCATGATGTTGTTGATAGAATTTGTCAACGTCGGTTCTGCAGGCAAGTGGATGACAAAATTGCAGCATCGGCCGTTTATGCAGATCCTGCTGGCGACCCTGTTGGGCTTGATTCCCGGTTGTATCGGCGGATTCGCCATTGTGTCATTGTTCACCCATAACCTCATGTCGTTCGGGGCACTGGTGGCGGGTATGATTGCCACTTTCGGCGACGAGGCTTTTGTGCTGATGGCCTATAGTCCCAAGTGGACGCTGATTTTGTCGGGAGTGTTGCTGGTGATTGCTTTGGTGGCGGGTGTGCTGACGCACTTCTTATTCAGAAAAAAGAAGTTTGTGCTGGAAACCCATGGTTTTGAGGTGCACAAGGGGCACGATGACCATGATGAGCATAAGCATGAAGAAGTTGCTGAATCCTGCATGCACGAGGATGGCGCATTAGAGCAGGGTGGGGTGGAACACCATTATCATGGACGGGCAAGAGCCCAGTTGTCTTTCAAAAATCTCAAGAGTATGTCGTTTCCGCGTGCGCTGTTGGTTTTCGGACTGATACTCTATATTGTGGCTATCCTTACGGGCTCGTTGGCGCATCAGCATGGTGTTTTGCCGGAAGTGGAGCCCCACCATCACGGTGGTATTGAGCAGGTGCATCATCACCATGACGGTGAGTGCCAGGAACATTTTCATCATGGTGAGTGCTGTGAAGCTCCTGCTTCCATGCATGTTGAATGTTCTGAACCTCATGAAGAACACTGTGGTGAGCATTTTCATGGGCATCACGAGGAGGCCCATGGAGGTCATCAACACGGTCATAATGATCCGGATGCCTGGGAGAATATTTTCTTTCTGATTTTAGCCTGTATCACTTTGGTGGTGGTGGCTTTGTCCTCCGAGCATTTCCTGCAGTCTCACCTCTGGGAACATGTTATCAAACATCACTTTCTGTCTATTTTCCTCTGGACTTTCGGAGTGCTCTTGTGTCTGAAGTTCCTGTATCTCTTCGTGAATGTGGATAGCCTGATAGGGCAGTCGCATTGGACATTGTGGCTGCTGATGTTGTTGGCGGTGCTTATCGGCATTATCCCCGAGTCGGGACCGCATTTGATTTTTGTGGTGATGTTCATGAACGGCACTATCCCGTTCAGTATTCTGCTGGTGAGCTCTATTGTGCAGGATGGCCACGGTGCCTTGCCTTTGCTGGCGCAGTCCCGCAAGAACTTTTTCCTGATGAAAGCCCTGAATATGGCCGTCGGACTAATCGTTGGGGTTGTCTGTCTGTTGTTAGGCTTTTAGGTACTTCCTTGAAAAGATATTGTATTTGAGGATGCAGTGGATAGCGCGGAATCCGTCTCTCCAGCCTATCTTCTTGCCCTCTTCGTAGGTGCGGCCATAGTAGGAGATGCCCACCTCGTAAATCCGGATGCCTTTGAAACGGGCGATTTTGGCGGTCACCTCGGGCTCGAAGCCGAAGCGTTTTTCCTGGAAATAGATACTTTTGATGATGTCTGCCCTGAACAGTTTGTAGCAGGTTTCCATGTCGGTGAGATTCAGGTTGGTGAACATGTTGGACAGGTAAGTAAGGAAGCGGTTGCCCCTGGAGTGCCAGAAAAACAGGATGCGGTGGGCGTTGCCTCCCATGAAGCGAGAACCGTAAACCACATCGGCAAAACCATCCACAACGGGTTTCAACAGCAGGTTGTATTCCTCGGGGTCGTATTCTAGGTCGGCATCCTGCACTATGACATAGTCGCCTGTGGCCTCGTCAAATCCGCGATGCAGGGCTGCGCCTTTTCCCATGTTTTTTTCCTGTTTGTAGTAGCGGATGTCCGCGTCAGGATGCGTGGAAATGTAGTTCTTAATGGCTTGCTCCGACTGGTCGCGTGAGCCGTCATCCACCAATATCAGCTCTTTGGAAATGTTATTTATTAATTTGACATTCAATACTTTGTCTAATATCTGATGGATGGTTTTCTCCTCGTTGAAAACAGGTATGACGACAGATAATTTCATAAAATAAAATTTGCATACAAAAGTACGATTTTTTTTTGTATTTTTGCATTCGCTTTTTCGGGGTGTGGCGCAGTTGGTAGCGCGCTACGTTCGGGACGTAGAGGCCGCAAGTTCGAGTCTTGTCACCCCGACAAAGAAGTAAAAAAAAGGAAGGCTTAAGCCTTCCTTTTTTATTCCATTAGTACTTGTAGAATCCTTCACCGGTTTTTCTGCCGAGCAGACCAGCGCGGACCATCTTTCTCAACAACGGATGCGGACGGTATTTCGGGTCACCGAATTCGTTGTACAGCACTTCCATGATGGCCAGGTTGACATCGTTGCCGATAAGGTCAGCCAATGCGAGGGGACCCATCGGATGGTTGGCGCCCAGCATCATGCATTTGTCAATGTCCTCGGCGGTGGCGATGCCATCGGCCAAGATGCCTACGGCTTCGTTGATCATGGGGATCAAAATGCGGTTGACCACAAAGCCTGGAGCTTCGTTGACCAACACGGGAGTTTTGCCTATAGAAGTGGCCAAATCAACGATTTGCTTGCAAACCTCTTCTGAAGTCACCTGGCCCTTGATTACTTCTACCAAAGCCATACGGTCGGCAGGATTGAAGAAGTGCATGCCGATGAACTGGGTCGGACGGCTGGTGCAGGCGGCGATTTCAGTAATGGATAGAGAGGATGAGTTGGTGGCGAAGATCGCTTCGGGCTTGCAGATTTTGTCGAGTTCCATGAACACGTCTTTTTTAAGCTGCATTTCTTCTACAGCGGCTTCAATCACCAAGTCGGCGTCGGCGAAAGTGGCATAGTCGGTAGTGGTGCTGATGTTGGCCATGATGGCATCCATAGCTTCCTGAGCGATTTTGCCCTTTTCTACTAACTTGGCATAAGATTTTGAGATAGAGCCCATGGCCTTGTCCAAAGAAGCCTGGGTTCTACTTTTCATCACGACTGGCATTTTAGCGGCAAAAGCTTTTACAATGCCCTTAGCCATGGTTCCGGTTCCAATAACGTAAATTTTCATGTTAGTTGTTATTTAATGGTTGTTGTGTTTATTTGATATTCCCCACACTGCGCTACGCTTATGTGGGGTTATTAAGATGTGACCTCTTCGAGGTCATTTGATAATTATTTTTACTAGGAATTTGAATTATGAATTCTTAACTTCTAATCACTAACCCCTAATCACTAATCCCTAATCACTCATTCCTAATCACTCATTCCTAAACTCCGCCTGCCTCTTATTCAAAAACGCGCTCATGCCTTCTTTCTGATCTTGGGTGGCGAAGCACTGGCCGAACATCTTGTTCTCGAAGGCGATGGCGGCATCGGCATCCAGATCGTATTCGGCATTGATGCACTGTTTGGCGTATTTCACGGCGATAGGCGCCATGGCGCAAATCTTCTGCGCCATCGTCACGGCAGCATTCATCAGTTCCTCTTTCGGATAAACGGCATTGACCAGTCCGATGCGCAGGGCCTCGTCGGCACGGATAGCCTTGCCAGTGTAAATCATTTCTTTAGCATAGCCCATACCTACCAGCTTGGCGAGGCGGTATGTGCCCGAGAAACCAGGGATGATGCCCAAACCCACTTCGGGCTGGCCGAATTTGGCGTTGTCGGAGCAGATGCGGATGTCGCAGGCCATCGCCAGTTCGCAGCCGCCACCCAAGGCGAAGCCGTTGACAGCAGCAATAACGGGAATGTCCAAAGTTTCGATTTTGCGGAACACCTGTGCACCTAAGCGACCGAAAGTTTCTCCTTCGGCTGCATTGAGATTGGCCATCTCGGAGATGTCAGCGCCTGCCACAAAGGATTTCTCCCCGTCGCCGGTGATAATCAGCACGCGGATGTCTTTGCCGATATGGCCAATAAAATCGCCCAACTCTTTCAGAATAGTGGAGTTGAGGGCGTTCAGGGATTTCGGAGCGGAGATTGTCAAAGTGCAAATTCCGTTTTCCGTATTGATTTTCAAAAAATTGTAATCCATGATGTTGAAGTTTGATTTATCAGTCTGCAAAGTTACGTAAAATTCCCGAATTATACACCGCTGTGTGAAATTTATTGTGGAGTGAATTTTTTTGAAAATAATTGTAAGTTTGCAGCGGTAAAGTTGTCTAACGTGAAAAAACAGAAAATAATCTGATGAAAAATACGAAAGAGAAATTATTTGAGGAGATGGTGCGGCGGTATCAACGAACAATCTATACCGTTTGCTATATGTTTTCCAGTGACACCGAGGAGATTAATGATCTGTTCCAGGAAATCCTTGTTCGCCTTTGGTTGGGATATGATAGTTTCAAGAACCGTAGCGATGTGGGGACTTGGATTTACCGTGTGGCTCTTAATACTGCCATCAATATTAATAAAAAGTCGCATCGGTATTCAGCGCCCGTGCCGCTTAATGCCGATATTGACCTTTTCGACCCTGAGGATTCTTCATGGGATCAGGTAAGACAGTTGCATAAACTTATCCATGAACTGGATGTGATGGACAGGGCCCTTGTTCTACTGTGGCTAGAAGGGATAAATTATGAGGAGATTGCAGCCATTATAGGGGTTTCGGTGGATAATGTGGGAGTGAAATTGCATCGAATCAAAAAAACACTGGTAGAAAAATCAAAGTCTGTTCACGAATAAACTATATATAATTATGAAAGAGAATACAGAAATGTCATTAGAACCGTTGCAGGCGCAATACAATGCACTTCAGGAAAAGTTCAGTCAACAGGAAGACCTTAATGATGAATTGATACAAAGTATTATCAAGTCAAAGTTATCGGTTTTTATGCGACATCGTGCGATAATTTTTCCGATATATGGTTTGCTGATAGTTATTATTTTCATAAATTGGTGCTTTTCTCCTATTCGTTTAGGTTTTATGCTTGCATCAGTGGTCATGTTCCTTTTGATGGCAATAATTGAAATGAAGTCTTGTGGTAAAATATTGTATACGGGTGCAGGAGATGTTGACTTGCAGACATTTAAGGAAAGTGTGAGTCGTTTAAATAAGCGTTACTTCTTGCTTTGGATTTTGAGTATTTTCATAATGTGCTTGTGGATTTTTGCACTGATTTATGAATGTATATATCGCTATGAGGTATGTGAGTTTGGTTCACAGTTTATGATAACGGCCATCAGTTTGACATTCAGTATCCTTTTGGTTTTTTGGAATATGCATCGTTTGATAACGCTTTGCGATGAACTCTCTAGCCAGATAATGCAGAATACGAAGGAAAATACCTCTGTGGTTTCCGGTTATCGCCATAGTGCATCGTATTGGTCTGGCATTGTGATGCTTGTACTATCAATACTGGGCATGAATCTGAAATTATATCATCTTCCGTTTGGATCCATCACCTTTATTGCGGCTAGTTTGGCTGGGATTGTATACGTGATTACAACCGCCCGTTACGTGGTTCGTGTTATCCCTGAGTGCCGTGTATACAGTGGCATTACAGCGGCAGCATTTATCTTTATCTTGCTGGGCATGCTATTCAAAATCCAACATTACCCGTTAGACAACCTGCTGCTTATTGTAGGGGTAGTTCTCTTGGTTCCGTTGAATTTGGTGGTTTATCTGATTACTAATTCTTCAAACATCCGATAGGTACCACATATACGCCATCTTTGCGGCGATATGCGAAGTGTCCCACGGCTGTAAGTACCATCTTGAAAGCGGGGGTTTTCATCCGTGTGGTGTCAATCTTATCAGAGAGTTTGTGTAATGCGGTAACCCCCTCGTTAATCAGTTTATCACCGCCCAACTTGAGTTCGATCAGTCCGTATGAACCATTACGAAGATGTACTACGGTATCGCATTCAAGTCCATTCTTGTCACGATAGTGGAAAACCTGCCCGTCGATTGCGTCAGCAAATATTCGTAGGTCTCGTACACAAAGGGTCTCGAACAATAGTCCAAGGGTATTAAGGTCGTTCATCAGGTCATTGGGCCCTATGCCTAAGGCGGCAACTGCGATAGAAGGGTCAACAAAATACCTGTTTTCTGAGGTGCGAATGGCGGTCCTGGATCGCAGATTGGGATTCCAAGCTTCCAAGTCTTCAATGACAAATAGTTTCTTCAAGGCACCAATATAGGAATATACAGTCTTGTCATCTACATTGTCCACGTCATTCGCTCGAATGTCGTCGGCAATGATGCTGATAGGAGTCTGTGAGCCTTGATGACGAGCGTATGACCTCATAATGCGTCGTGTTCTCTCCGCATCTCTTTTGACACCATCCACTCTTGAAATGTCCTTTTTTACTACTGCATCAAAATAGTCAATTGCTCTACCCAATGCGATATTTTTTCTTTGCAAAGTGGCTCTGGGCCAACCGCCACGGCATATAAGATAGGCAATGTCCTCAAGTTTTAAGAAATTTTCCGCAAAGAGTTGTTCGGGAGAGTCGAATAATTCTTTTAAACTCACCTTGCCGTTGGAATCTCCTGATTCCCAAAGACTCATGGGGCGCATGGTGAGCCACGAAATGCGTCCTGTACCGGAATGCTTCATCAGACTGTCATCAACAGGAACGGCAGAGCCTGTAAGGATAAATTGACCGTCTTCATCCCTATGATCTACTTCAAATCGGACTGCATCCCAAAGTCGGGGCTCTGTTTGCCATTCGTCAATTAACCTTGGTACTGGACCCGTCAATACACCTTTGGGATTGAGGGCGGCCATCTCAAGCCAGTTCGTGCCACTATCGGTATCGTCCATATAGACGATGCTACCAGCCTGTTGTTCTGCAGTGGTGGTTTTTCCGCACCATTTGGGCCCTTCAATGAGGACTGCTCCCATGCCTTCTAATTTCCGTTTTAATAGGATGTCTGCGATTCTTATTTTGTATGTTTTCATATCAATATTTTTTAGCCTGCAAAAATACAAAAAAAATATTGATATACAAATAGTTTTGTTATTTTATTACCAAAGTCGGCTGATTTTTATTACCAGAGTTGGCCGATTTTTGTTACCAAAGTTGGCCGGTTTTTGTTACCAAAGTTGGCCGGTTTTTGTTACCAAAGTGGGTCGATTTTCACTTCCAAAGCAGGCTGATTATAGCAGCATGTGTTTCCTCAAAAAATACTAACCCCTAACCCCTAAAACCTAATCACTAATCACTGACCCCTGACCCCTGGCCACTAAAACCTATTATCTCATAAACTCATACGCCCCGATATCCGGAATGTTGACACGGGGATTGCCGTCGAGGTCGTAATTGACCCCGATGTTGCTTTTGCCGTGGTTGATGGCGTAGGAGAGCACCCCAATGTGATAATCGTTTGCACTGGGACGAACAAATTCTGGGTCTCTTCGCTCGCAGTCGATAAAGTGGTCGTTCTGAAGTGTGGACTTAATCAGGCAGTTCTCAAAACTGTAGTTGAAGGGTACCTGGGTGTTTTCTCCAATAGCGATTTCCTCATTCGAGCTGAGATTTCCGTACACGATACAATTGACAAAGGAGGCATGGGTCTCCATGGGGATTTGGTAAAGGTCGGTGGTGTTGCTGAGGTATAAAGCCGGATTCTGGCGGGCAGGGGTAGTGCTAAAGTAATTGCCCACCGTCACATGCTTGAAGTTATACTCACCAGCTTCCAGTTGCAGACTGCAGCTGCCGTTGTTGCCAATGACGCAGTTGGTGGCCTCGATATTGGAATATCGTGACAAGATGCCACTGTTATAGGTGTTCTTGATGATGGTGTTGGTGATGACGTTGCGATTGAGGGTGACCGTTATGTCGCTGAAACCGCCCCAAGGCTCAATTTGTAAGCCCACATAAGAATTGGTGATGATAGCGTAGTCGATGGTGTTTTCTTCAGAGCCTTCCAGTATCCAGATGCGGTCCCACTGGTTATAGTCGGTATCATACTGCGGTTCCAAGCGGTCGCCCCTGAAGATGACGGGCTGTTCGCGGGTACCGTTGACATGGATGTTGCCATAGCGCCATACTAGCAGTCCACTGCCTTTGTGGAAATAGATGCGGGTGCCGGGTTCGATGTTGAGGGTGCCCAAAGAGTCCACTACAGCCCATCCGCCCATCACCACGTAGGGCTTGTCGTTGGTCCAGGTGATGTTTTCGTATTCGTGGGCAATGACTTTCAGACCTGATGAGGCATCCGCTACAATAAAGTGGGCATCTTGTCCATAGGCGGTCAAGCGAACTTGCTGCTCTATTTTGCGGTTCTTGAAGATAATAGAGTCGCAAACCAAAAATGGCTGGTTCTGATTGCCTGGATTGATGGTAACTTTGGCGAAGACGAAAATACTGTCCTTGGCGGGAATCAGCACGTCGTGCTGCTGGTTGCCGGCCACGCCGTTGACGTTGATGCTGTAGTAGGAACTGTTGCCACCAGCCAAGTAGACATCCACTTTGATATCTTCTTCCGAAGGATTATAGACCGTGAAACATCGGGTGGTGGAGCCCAAGGTGGTGAACACCGTGTCGAAAGTGATGGAACTGGTGGAAAACCACAAACGGGTATTGTCGTCAAGTTTAGGCTTGCGACAGGCGCTGCCAAAAATGACGAGTAGAAGGATTGTTGTATATATCAGAACTTTCTTCATGAAAAGTATTTTTTCAATGATGATATTGAATTGTTGAGTTGTTTATTTACTTTGAATTTTGAATTCTAATTTCTTAATTCTTCTACCTTCCACCTTCTACCTTCCACCTAAAATCCTGACCCCTGTGACCTAAAACCTAACACCTAATCATAACGTACTTTTTCCAAAAATAGTGCATGGGCGGGGGCGGAATCGCCGGCTTTGCAGCGGTCTTTCTGTTCGATGATGTCCTGGAAGTCCTGCACGGAGATTTTTCCTTTGCCAACCAACAATAAGGTACCGACAATAGCACGGACCATATTGCGCAGGAAGCGGTTGGCGGTAATCTCAAACACTAGTTGTCCATCCCTTTCCACCCATTGGGCATGGGTTACGTGACAGCGCATGTTGTTGACCTGCGTGTGCACCTTTGAAAAGCTGGTAAAATCATCGTTTTTCAGTAGCAGGCTGGCGGCTTTATTCATCTTATTCACATCCAGCTTCTCGAAAACCCTATGAGCGTATGGAAAGTTGAAGGCGTCTTTGCGGATGTTGACGTAGTAGCGATAGGTGCGGTCGAGGGCATCGAAGCGGGCATGGGCATCATCGGTCACCGGAACAATATCATATATTACAATTTCCTTCGGAAGAAAACTATTGAGTTTGTTGACCAGTTGCAGGCGTCTGGTTTCGTCCATTTCGTCGGGAAAGTCAAAATGGGCTGTGAAGTCACGGGCGTGAACTCCTGTGTCGGTGCGACCGCAACCGGTGATGGCGATGCGCTCACGCTGACCGTCTTCTGCCGATGGCTTTTGCAGCAGCAGGGTCAAGGCATTCTCGATGACTTCCTGCACACTGACATCCTTCGGCTGGATTTGCCAACCGAAGAAGGGAGTGCCATTAAATGCCAGTCGCATGAAGTATCGCATGGATTACTTCAGATTTTTCAGTTTCTCCACCACCAATGGACGGTCTTCCTTATAGGTGACTCCAAACCACTGCGAATCGGTCACCAATACTTTGATGCTGGCGGTGCCAGTGGTAAGGAAATGGTTGACCACCGTGGGAATTTGGAACTCGGATTTTGGATTGTCGTTGTTCTTCTGCAGAAAATCTTTGAACATATCGTTCAGACAATCAAAGAAATAGGGAGTGAATCCCCAGAAATTCATGGATACCACCGTGTTTTCGGCTAGTTCGGTGACCGAGCCGTTGTCATCGATATTTTGGATACCTTCGGCGGTGCGGCTGATTTTGGTCATCTCGGTGATGGCGGTCAGCTCGCTGCGCTCGTTGGTGCGGCAAACGCCACGCGACACGGAGCCGTGTTCCGACAGGGTGTTGGGCAGCAGGTAGCCCACCATGGCGAATTGAGGCTTGTCGCCTTGGGGTTGCTGCAGGAAATTGGCCATGGCCTTGAAGCTGTTTTTGCCATAGAAGTCGTCGGCATTGATGACGGTAAACGGCTCATGGATAGCTTCTTTGGCCACCAGGATGGCATGGGCGGTGCCGTATGGTTTGGCACGCTCCGGGTTGACTGTGAACCCAGCAGGAATGGCGTCCAGCTCCTGAAAAACGTAGCTGGTGTCAATCTTGTCGGCATATTTGCTGAGGATGAATTTCTTGAAATCCTCTTCCATGCTTCTGCGGATGACGAACACCACGCGGCCGTAGCCGGCATTGATGGCATCCTGAACAGAGTAATCCATGATGGTTTCACCGTTAGGACCGAGATGGTCCAATTGCTTTAATCCGCCGTAGCGACTTCCCATTCCGGCAGCAAGTATTAATAGGGTAGGTTTCATTTTATTTAGATTTAAACATGCAAAGATACAAATTATTTTAATGTACTAATTCGTAAATGTGCAAATTAGCATGGTTATCTTTTTTCTCCGACTTTTCCTTTGATGGAAAAGTCGGCAAAAGATCAAGCTGACGGTAAGTGCAGCCGCACAAGCTTGTTCCCCTCAACCGTCGGCAAAGCCTCCGCACGCAGCGTCATTGCTTGAAACTAGCCCTTGTGTTGTGTGTAGTTATCCAGTGACAACAGCTTTGGGAGGCCGTCCATTCACACCGCTTCCGCCTCGCCATGTCGGCATTCCCTACGCACACAGCATCAGGGTTTAGTTACAGAGGTCTTCGAACGAATGTATGCGCTGAATGTAGGGGCGCGATTCATCGCGTCCGTCATGCGTGTCAGCATTCACCCTCATCTTCCAAAGGACTGATGTCGCCCTGTATTTTACTTTGCCATTGTGAGCAGGCCGTAGGTCTGCAGGTCTCGGTAGCCCAGGGTAAGGTGTGAGGAACGAACACCGTCACCCTGGGGAAATGATGGAAAAGTATATTTGCGGCGCGGGTGGGGCTTGCGCCGAAGCAGTGGATGCGCCGCTGCGAAATGGTATCACCAAAATAGACGGTAAAAAAAATCGTGCGGTAGCTGTGGTGATAAGAGAAATTTATGTAATTTTGCGAAAAATTTGTGTTATGGCTGATTATAAAAGATTGACAAGAAGTCGCACCGACTGTAAGATTGCCGGTGTATGTGGCGGCCTCGCCAAGTACCTGAACATAGATCCCACCATTGTCAGAATCATTTTTCTTGTTCTGTTGTTGATAGGTGGTGGCGGTGGCCTGATATATCTGATTATCTGGCTCTGTGCCCCGGAAGAAGAAGGCTTTTATTAGTCAATTAGCAATTAGTTAATTAGTTAATGTGCTAATTTTCTGTGTGCTATTTTCTACGGACGCAATGAATTGCGTCCCTACATTCTAACCCTTAAATTCTTAAATCTTAATCTATAAACCTTAATCCTCCTAACCTTCTCACCTTCTAACCTTCTAACCCCTAAACCCTAATCCCTAAAACCATGGTCACCAAAGAAGACGTTTTAGCGTTAAAAAAAGAAAAAAATGCCATTATTCTGGCGCATTATTATACCTTACCTGAAGTACAAGAGGTAGCTGATTTTGTAGGCGACAGTCTGGGACTTTCCCAAAAGGCCGCCCAAACCGATGCCGACATTATCCTGTTTGCGGGGGTGCATTTCATGGCCGAGACCGCCAAAATCCTGAATCCTTCCAAAAAAGTGCTGATTCCGGACATGCAAGCGGGCTGTTCTCTGGCCGATGGCTGCGATGCGGAGGAACTGGCGGAGTTTATGAAGGATTATCCCGACCATAAGATTTTGGCTTACATCAACTGCACAGCGGCGGTGAAAACGATGAGCGATATCATTGTCACCTCAGGCAATGCCTTGAAAATTGTCAATGCGCTTCCTGACGATGAAAAGATTGTTTTCGTGCCGGATAAGAATCTGGGCGATTATATCAACCAGCAGACGGGGCGCCAGATGGTGCTGTGGCATGGCGATTGCTGTGTTCATGCCCGTTGGAGTTCGGCTATGGTGCGGGAGTTAAGGGCCAAATATCCCAATGCCCAAGTGATTGCGCATCCGGAATGCAAGCGGGAGGTGCTGGAATTGTCTGATTTTGTGGGTTCTACCGCTGCTATGCTCAAGTATGTGGACGCTTCCGATCATCAGGAGTTTGTGGTGATTACCGAAAATGGTATTCTGCATGAAATGAAAAAGCAGAATCCAGACAAGATTTTCTATTCCGCTGATAACCAGGAGGCTTGTATCTGCCGTTCTATGAAGAAGAATAATTTGGAGAATATTAATCAGGCCTTATTGGATGAAAAACCGGAACTTTTGCTGGATGCGGAAACCATTGAAAAAGCCAAAAATCCTATTCTCAAGATGTTAGACTTGTCATTGGCTTAACTAATTCTTGGATAAGTAATATTTTTTATAAAGTTTTTCCTCGCTCATGCGAAGAATTTTGGCGTAGTAAAAAACGCTTGTGAATACGTGGGAGCCTCGGGATTTCGGATTGACCAAGGTGCATTTTCCGCCAGAATCCGTAAGATTTTGCTGCGCGTTAATGGCCTGCTGATAAGGCACGCAGTTGTCTTTTGGGGAATGGTAAAAGACTATGGGAGAGCGAGGATGCCATCCCCGGGAGCAGTCGTCCAAATCGAAAACCGTCATTAAGTTCTTGAACTGGTTTGATGCGGTGTCAAGTATTACGGGGCAAAAGTAGTTCGTAGGGTTGTTTCCCAGGTTGGTTTCACCCATCCGGTTCACCAAATCCCAAAGTCCATCGTCGTAAGTGAGCAACAAACTGTCCAATCCCAAGGCTATGGCTTTGTCTGAGAGGAAGTCACGCGGAGTTTGATCTACAAAATAGTCTTTGTGTACGAATAAAATACCGCGAAGACTTTCCAGAAAAACCGCAGGTGTGGTGCCCAAGTTGCCATTTAGGATAGCTGTTTTATAAAATTCTGATGGACAATATACCCCACCACCGCACAGACTCCATTTCAAGTTGATGCGGCGTGCCAAACTGTCTGGCAATGAAGTTTCAATATATTTGTGAACCGCCAACGCATATCCACCGCCTTGACTGTAGCCGGTATTCCAGGTGTAGAAATCGTCGGCCAGCTCTATTCCGGCATCTTGCACAATTTGAAGTGCTGCCAGTGCGCATTCCGTTGCACAGCGTCCATGATAATTAAGCGATATGTACGGAAGATTCTTGCCTTCTGTAATTCCGCAGCCATAATAGTCTGGAAACACGCAGATCGTATTGTCCGCTGTCAACACGGCTTCAAACGGAAGACTGTTCGAAGGCGCAATGGTGTAGCTGGGCGCCAAAATGCGGTGTTGAACGAGCATTTTCGCAGGCTTGTTGCCCTCAATGACAGGAATTGTGACAAGTCCTGAAAGCATCATTGGCTCACCTTCGGGTGAACTGGAGGCGTAGGCGAAAGATATGGTGCGGAAGGTGACATTTTTTAAGCGGTGTTTTCCTTTGTTCAATGAAAAAGGATGCCTTTTGATGTGGTCTTTAATGATAAGCTGAAACTTTTTGACAGGAATATGCAGTACATCTAATTGACGCGCAAGTGTGTTTATGCCTTCGTCCATAAGTTCCTTAAAGCTGTAATCGTGAATATCAATCACCCGATAAGGAACTAATGTGTCATTACAGGAAGTCTCATGGACAGACTGAGCCTGTAAAGCAATACTAAAGAACATCAATAGTATGACAAAGCCTCTTTTCGCGATGTACGACATGACTTGCTTCAATTTTTTTGTTGCGGTGTCAGCTGCTCTCTGTTTCGTACAGGGTTCGCATAAATATTGAGGAAAATACTCTTCAGCTCATCCGCCTCGCCGACCAGGGACTTAAGACCTTCGTTCATGTATTCCTCAAAGGCTTTTTTCTCCTTTGGCGTATATTCATGGGCGTATTTGTCGCCATTTTCCATCAGGTCGTAGGCAATGTAGTTGTTCTTCCATAGTTTATAATGCGAATACACTCTTTGGTCGATGAGTTGGGCCAGGTGGGCGAATTTGTCGTTTTTGTCGAAACTGTCACAGTATTGCAGCTCCTCAGCGGTGATGGTCGGTGTGGCGCATACGCAGATGCCGCCTTTGGGCTGGATGATGCCCAAGACAATGCTGTTCAAATCCTCACCAGCTTCTTTTATATATTGCTGATACTGGGAGATATACAATTCCTGTGTTTTGAGAAAGGCACAGGGCTCGTATTCGTAGGAGGTGACAATAGGGGTGATGTTGAGTTCCGCCATGTTGTCGATGAATTTTTTGTCGCTGCTGATGGAAAACATCTTCAAAACAGCAATTTCGGTATGGTCGTCGCCGTTTTTGGTGCGTCCGTTGCGTTGGGCAATCCATACAGACTGGCGTTTGTCAAGAATGGCATATCGCATGTAGGAAGAGACTTCCAAGGAGTTTCTGTAAAAATCGTGTACAGAGCCACCTCTGACGATGCGGAACATTTTGTTCATCTTGCCGATGTCAATGACCAGACCTCCCTGCATCAGGTTGCTGCCGAAGGTTATTTCGCTGGTGTCAAGTTGGTGCTTATCCAGAATGACTTGTAGCAGGGCGGCGTCCAGCAAAATATCCCGGTGGTTGGCAATGAACATATAATTATGCCCCGGGTCCAGCTGCTCAAAGCCTTCATACTGCAAGCCTTTGCTAGTTTGTCTCAATATGCTGTTGAGGGCTTGAAGCATGAACTTTTGCTGGAACTCTTTGACCGTTTTTATTTTCAGAAATTCCTTCCGGATTTTTTCAGTGTCCTGATTTGGAAACAGATATTGGACGATGTTGCCAAAGAAAGGACTGGCAGCTACTCGGGCCACCGCAGAGGGGATTTCCTGGTCGTTGTATGGTCTGGTGTTTTCGAATTGAGTCATTTCTTAGTGGTTAGGGGTTAGTGATTAGGGGTTAGGGGGCAGTGGTCAGTGGTCAGTGGTCAGTGACTAGTGGTTAGTGATTAGAGGTTAGAAGGTGAGAAGGTTAGAAGGTTAGAAGGTGAGAGGATTATGGATTTTGAATTCATTGTTTCCTAATTCTGTTTAATGTTTTCGGTTGTCGAAGAATGTGACGGGTTTGCGGCTCATGGCGGGGAAGTTTTTTTGGCGGACATTCTCGGCATTGTCGAGGACTATGTCGGGAGCCACTCTGATTTTGGCGCGGAATCTGTCTTTCAGATCTTTGATGACATCGAAATCGGTACCTTCTTTTACGCCCACAGTGATGGTCACTTCGTCGGTTTCGGTTTTGGGATTGGTATTCAAGGTGATGTAGTAGTTCTCCACATAGCCGGTGTTGCTAAGCACATCGGCGATAGCTGGCGGATAAAGTGTGGTCCCTTTGTATTTGATCATGTGGTTTTTGCGGCCCACGATGGGGCTGATGCGGAAGGAGTGGCGGCCGCAGCGGCAGGGTTCGGTGTGGATGCTGGCCATGTCGCCGGTGCGGAAACGCAGCAACGGCATGCCTTCCACACCCAGGGTGGTGATGACCACTTCGCCCACTTCGCCTTCCGGGACAGGTTTGTCATCCTCGCCGATGATTTCCACAATAATCAGTTCGGGATGGTGGTGGCCTCCGCAGGAATACTGGCATTCGGGGAAGGTGGTGCTCATCTCGGTGGACGAGTAGGTGGCGTACAATTCCACGTCCCACTTGCTTTTGATTTGCTGACCCAGTGCGTTTAGCTGGAAATTCTGGTCACGCAGACCCTCGCCAATGCCGATGATGCGCTTGATGCTTGATTGGCGATAGTCAATGCCGTGTGCCTCAGCGTATTCAATCAAGCGTAGAATGAAGGAGGGAATGCACATGACGGTGTCGGGCTGGATACGCTGTATGGTATCCCATTGCAGTTCGGGGATGCCGTTGCCCACACGGATGACCCCAGCGCCCAACTTGCGCAGTCCCAGAAAGTAGGCCAGTCCTGCCATGAACCGCTTGTCCATGGTGGTCATCAGCTGGAGCACATTGCCGGGCTTCAGTCCCGCGCAAGCGAAGGAAATAGCCTCGTTGTAGGCCAGTCGGTCCAAATCGGCATCGGTGCAGGCAAAGGTCACGGGGTCTCCCAAAGTGCCCGAGGTGGTGATATAGTCAATGACATTCTCCTTAGGAACACAGAGAAATTCCATATTGTGCAGCTGCAAGTCCTTCTTTTCCGTGAAGGGAATGTGCTGCAGGTCTTCTATCTTTTTGATGTTTGCCACATCAATGTGATTATCTGCAAAAAGCCTCTGGTAATAAGGGGAATGCTGCTGCAAATACTGTAACATCTGCTGCATTTTCTCCTCCTGAAAGGCTTTAATCACTTCCCTCGGCTGAAATTCAATCTCTGAAATCATGTTTGTTTGTTTAATTGTTGATTTGTTTACCCGCATTTCAATTCATTTGCACATTTGCTAATTAACTAATTTGCTAATTCCATTGGCACATTTAGAAACAATCAGTTGACTATTGTTTTCACCCACTTGATAAAATCATACTTCCACTGTCCCGCCTCGGGGGCGATGATTTCACTGAGGCCGTAGCCGTGACCACCGGTTTTATAGAGCATGAATTTGTGTTTGATGCCAGCTTTGGTCAGGGCTTTGTCCAATACCACGCTGTTTTGGTACATCACCACTGGATCATTGATGGCGGTGACCAGAAAAACGGGGGGCATGTCCTTTGGAATGCTCAATTCCATGGAGAAACGGTCGCGCTGTCCGGCATTGTAATGACGGGTCAACAGGTTGCGGCGTGATCGCTGATGAGCGATGCTGTCCTGCATGGACACCACCGGATACACGGGAACCACAAATGCAGGCTTGAGCGAGATGTTGTCGGTCACACCCAAATCCTGGATATAATTGATGTTATGGAAAGCCCCCGTCATGGTGACCAGATGACCGCCTGCCGAAAAGCCCATAGTGCCGACTTTGTTGGGGTCGATGCCATATTCCGCCGCATGCTGCTTCACATAGTGGATGGCATATTGCGCATCCTGAATCATGGCAGGGTGGTGGTACAGCTGCGAGCCTACCCGGTATTTCAGCACAAAGGCGCTTATTCCCATGCTGTTGAGCCATTCGGCCACCTCGAAACCCTCAGTGGCGATGCCCATGGTATGACTGTAACTCCCTCCGGGACAGACCACTACGGCAATGCCCGTGTTATTGTCCTTTGGGGCAGGATAAATATATAATTTGCTGGGCATTTGTTGCATGCCAGGCACATCTGCCCATAACTTGATGGGTTTAGGCTGTGCCTTCACAGCCAAAACCAGTGTGATACAAATAAGAATTAGATATACCCTTCTCATTATTTTATTTTGCTAAGTTTTTTGCCGATAGCTTCTCCAACACAGCTGAAAGCTTCTCCAACACGTAATTCAGGCTGGGGAGCCATGAAATAGGGACTGTAGGAGACCTTTTTCAATTCGATAGTGCCTATTGCATCATCTGTACCTGTTTTGACAATGATAGCATTGGCGCTGATTTTGGCGGGAACTGACATAGGACCAGCAAATGTGCCGGGATCAATGTCAATCAGTTTTACAATGATGGTATATTCAGCATCGGAGTAATCACCACATTCCATACTTTTCTTTTCGATTTCCTTGTTGAGATCTTTGATGAGTCTCGGTTCCCACTTTTCTGTACGGAAGGAAGAGGTCCAAGCTTCTCTCCACTCAGATTTCTTGGCATAATCCTCATTTTTCAGATATTTGCTCTCACTGTCGCCATCATACGTCACACCTTGATAGTCGAAGGTAATGTTGATTTCTTTCTGGCCTTTGAGACAGGAAATGTCGCCAGTTACTTTTTGCGCTTGTACAGCTGCTACTAAGCCGATGCTTAATACGATTAATAAAAAATTTTTCATAACGTTCTTTTTTTGTTGATACTTATAGGATTTTTTCAATTTATAATTTCATGAATCTCGGATTAGTCTAGTCGTCGGTATTTTCTTATTGAAATTTAGTTTTCAACTTTCAACTTTCAACTTTCAGTTTTCAGTTTTATTCCATGTTCTCTGCATGCCAGCATCGCGCTTACTGTCACCCCTAACATTCCATGCCAGTGGATATTCTGTCCTGTCATGATCAGGTTCGGGATTTTGGTGCGCTGCGACACGCTCGTCAGTTCCATCGCATTCTTGTCGTGCAGGATGCCGTAAGTTGAGCCATTGGTGGTGCCGGTGTAGTCGCGATAGGTGAGGGGAGTGGAGCTTTCATAGTTTTCAATGCAACTATTGATGCCCGGAAATAATTGCCCTAAAAGATTTAGGACTTGTTCTGCCTTTTTTTGTTTAAATTCTTGATACTTAGAACCTCTTTGTCCGGTGTGGGTGTTTCCCCATTTTGCCACTTCCTGATAATCCATAGGTACCATGATTTCCGCGCTATGGGCATATTGTTGCCCGTCTTCCGTACATTGGTGCATATACAGAAAGTTTTGTGGATCAGCTTGTTGGCTGTGGTAGGATGCCCATACATCCTCTTCTGCGTAGTAATAATAGTTGTAGTTAAAGTAAGGTACGCTGTTTTCCTTGAATTTCAGATAAAGTGTGAAATTACCCACGGTGTTCTCCATCTGTTGTACCCGCTCCCGATAGACGGGACGGATTAACTTGCTGTCAATGAGTTGGATAACTTTCTGTGGATGAATATCGGTGATAAAATGCTTGGCCTCAATGATTTCTCCGTCTGTCAGCTGTACTGAAGTGGCTTTGTCGTGGTCACACAGTATCTTGCTTACTTCACTTTGGGTTCGGATTTCTCCACCGAAGGAGCGGATGGAGTTGGCCAGCGATTGGGCAATGCTGTCGCTGCCACCGACAATGCGCCAAGCACTTTGGAGGTAGCTGTTGCTGATCAAGGCATAGACGTAGGCTGGTGTTTTGTCTTTCACGCCTGCGTATAGGGGTAGGTTTCCGGCTAAAACATTCTGTAATAGTTTGTTATTGCTGATGGAAGCCAACAGCTCATTCACGCTGCTATGCAAATAGGGAGATTCAAGATAACTGCTGTCACCGGCTTTGTCCAGCTTGTATAAGGGTGACGCTTCGGCAATCTCTTGGATGCAGCGGACGTAGGTTTGTAACTCATGCCTGCATTCCGGGAACTGCCTGCTTAATGTCTCGACAAATCTGTCCGCACCGTAGGCATACTTATATTCCTGACCGGCAATGGAAAAACGGTCAAAGCCATTCTCGTCCAAGCGACTAAGACGAACATCTTTCAGTAAATTCAACTCCTCGAAAAACTGATACATGATCTGACCTTCATCCATAGCCCCAATGTAGTGCATCCCCGTGTCGAATTTCACACCGAAGCGGTGGAAGGTTTGCAGGCAGCCGCCAATCTGGGCGTTTTTCTCCAGCAACAGCACCTTGCGACCGCCTTTGGCCAGCTTATAGCCGCACACCAGGCCTCCTAAGCCTGTGCCGATGATGATGGTGTCGTAGGTGGTGTTGGTCATTTTTGTTGATTATAGGGTTACAGGGTGAGAAGGTGAGAAGGTGAGAAGGTTAGAAGGTGAGATGGGGAATTGTTTACAGGGGAGTTGCTAGTGTTTGTTTTATCGAATGTACGAAGCTCTTGTTTTTCTGTTATCAAGTCTTTTACATCAAGAATTAAATTATACCCTGTCTCATCTTTCAGTTCGTTTACATAGTGCAGGTTGGTGGGTACGGATATACAATTTCGGGCGGTGTCAAGCAGGTCAGGGTCCTCTTCGTAGGCATCAATTTGCCAGTCTTTTTTCACCAAGGCCAGAAGCAAGGCATATTCACCTTGTCCGCAGTTTTTGATGAGCATTTTGCCGGTATCGGCAAGCTGTGGCATCAAATTCTGGATTTTCTGGAGGTTTTTCAGCCGATGTCGGCAACTTTTTGTCACTTCAGCCCCTTTGTAAATATAATTGTGTCGAACAGTGTCCTTGTAATAGTCCAAATCTTCTTCCTGGCGGCAGATTTCCGCATAGCGGTTTTGGTAGAAATGCCGTACCAGTCGGGTCGTCTCCAAACTTTCCTTGCCTGTCCGGAATTCAGTATTATCCGCACTGATACGCTGCTCAATGCTGACACAGACTCTTCCTCTGCGCAGCAGCGTCTCTTCTTTGGGCAGGCAGTGGCCCACGCCGTGCAGCATCAAAGGCAAAATGTCAAGTCCAAGTTGCTCTGCCAGATGGAAAGCCCCTTGATGGAAACGCAGAATAGAGCAGTCGGCAGAGCGGGTGCCCTCTGGGAAGACCAAAATGGAATAGCCTTTGTCGGTCAACTCCTTCAACTTCGGGATGTTCTGCTCAATGCCGTCGGTCACGGGCAGGAAGTCGGCGCCACGCACAATGCCACGGTACAGTGGGAAATTCCATACCCATTTGTTGGTGAGGGCGATGATGTTGGGGGAGAGCATCAGGGTATAAACCAAATCGAAATGAGACTGGTGGTTACAGATGATAACCGCTGGTTTGGAGAAATCCTCGCCATGCGGATTGTCCACGCGGTAGCTGACCTGTGGCATCCCCCAGGCGATGAATCTCATAATATTCTGTAATAGTTTGTGATACTGTTGTTTATGCTTTTCTGATTTTCCACCGATGGTTAAAAGGAAGAAGGCGGCCAGACTCATGAAAATGGTGCCGCAGATAAAGAAACTGAAGGCGAAAACAGTGCGACAGAAATTTGCGATGGTGATGGGCTGTTTGCGGGCTTTGCCTTTCTTCTGGGTCATCCACTTGAAGATAAAGGGCGGGATGATGTAAGCCATCAGCACCACCGAGAACATGCCAATGATGGTGACTTCCGCCAGCGATTTCATAGCCGGATGCTTGGCGAAAATCAGCATGCCAATGCCAATGAACATGATGGAGGAGGAGAGAATGATGGAGTTTTTGAATTGCGACAGCATCGAGCGGCCGTAACGGTACTCGTAGCTCAGTCCCTCCGTCACAAAAATCGAATAGTCGTCGCCCATACCGAAAATAAAGGTGGCTAAGATGATGTTGACGATGTTGAAATGGATGCCGGTCAGCCCCATGATGCCTAAAATCCAAATCCAGGCGATGACCAGGGGGGTGAAGGCCATCAGGCTGATTTCTATTCTTCCGAAGGAGATCAGTAAGAAAGCAAAGACAATGAAGCCACAGATAAAGAGCACGTAGTCAAAGTCTTTGGAGAGTGCATTCACCAAACGCGAGGCGATGGAACTGTTGGTGAAGGCGAAGATGTGTTCGTCCAGTCCATTGAACAGCGTTTCCACTTTCGACGCATCATCGTTATTCACCGTGAGTAGATTATACACCAAAAAATGTCCATCCTCTTCGGAAATATAGTTGGAGGCCAACTCTTCTTTGATCAAGTTAAAATGTTGAATGTCTTGAATTTCGTATTCTTGGTCAATGATGTTTTTACAGGGCTGGAAGGCAGCGGACACAAAGCCGTTTTCCGCAGCTGCATTGTCCAAATTCTGGAAGAAAGTCTCCTTTTTGTCTTTCCAGAACTGATTCCAACGTTGGAGGCGCTTCTCTTGAGTTGCGGTGGATGGCATGAAATTACCGATGCCATTCACTTGTTGTAGAGCTGCGCGGCCGTGTGTATCTACATGAATTTTTTCATTATATTCCAATGCCTCGTCCAGTGTGCTGCCTTCCGCAATGCAATACAAAGTACAGGTATTGCTGTCTATGCCCTCTATCAACTGTTGGAACTTCTGTTCCTGTTCTTTCGTCATGTAATTGATATGGTGCATGTTGGTGTCGAAGGAAGTGTGTTTGCTGAAATGGAAGAAGATAATGGTCAGCACGACAACTGCCAGCATGATGAGACCGTGCTTTTCGGGTCGGAATTCGGCTACAGACTTGAAGGCCAATTGACGGTCCTTGCCAGGATAATGCTTGCCCAACAGATGGGGCAGGAAAATGAGAACGAACAAGATGGTGCCCACCAAGAGCAGGGCGGCGAACAGACCCAGGTCCTTCATGGCATCGGAACTGATGAACATTAGGCTTACAAAAGCCCCTACAGTGGTGATGTTCCCAGTGAGTAATGGTATTGCGATGTCTTTGATAATCTGTTCTTTGTCATCTGTACGCTTAAAATGCGAGAGGAAATGGATGGGATAGTTGATGGCTATGCCGATAATGATGGAGGCTACTCCGATGGCAATGAGCGATACGGGGTTTTTGACGAGGGCGATGATGCCGACGGCAAACAGTCCGCCTGCGAAAGTGGACAGCAATATCAGCAGGATACTGCGAGCATTACGGTAATAGTAAATCAGAATGGCAACAATCAGCAACAGCGATAAGCTGATGGCCAGAAAACTGTCTTTCTTAATCTGCTGGGCATTGGTAATTGAAATTTCAGCGGCCCCGAAACTGCTGACATGTACCTGATGTCGAAACTCTTCCTCCACCTGCTTGGATGTATTCCTGATTGTTTGGATAAGCTTGGCGTTGTTTTGGGTCTCGCTGACAGGGTAGGGCGAGGTGATGACGATAATCGCTTCGTCTCCTTCTTTGTTGAAAATGTATCCGTCTTCCACATGATAGCCATTGTCAGGGCGGAAGTCGTTGAGAGACTGTAAGATATTGGCGGAGAAAAATAGGGGGTCTTTCTGGATGATGGTACGCAAGGTGGCCATTGGTGACGACAGTAGCAGTTTGTCGTTAGCTAATTGTTCGCTGATGTAATTGAAAGTCAGCAGGGTATCCATGCGTTCATAGTCCTCTTCTGTCAGAAAATAGGGCATGTTGTCGATGACAAAAGCGGTGATTTCATCAATTTTTTTCTGGTCCACCTGATACAATAGAGAAGGGACTTGTGATGTCTCTTGAAATATTTCCGCGAAACGGTCAACGGCGCTGCAAATTAGTTCATAATCAATATTTTCACCGTCATTGCCCTCTGTGTTTGATTTGCCCGTTTGGCTGACGTTTACCATGATTTTGTTGGAGGCACCAATGTGCTCGTAGGCGTAGTTGATGCGCTCATTGTCCTTGTTCCGAGGCAGAAAACCGCTGATGTCCTCCACAAAATTGATCCTCAACGCGCTGAGCACGCAACATGCTGTAATCAACAGCAACAGTGTCCAGAATGCCACTGGATGCTGGTTGAAATAGCGATATATGCGGAGAAAGAGGGATTTCATTTTAGGTTTTAGGGGTTAGTGGTCAGTGGTCAGTGGTCAGTGATTAGGTTTTAGGGGTTAGGGGTGTCTATTTTTGAATTTTGAACTTTGAATCTTGAATTTGATATAGTGATATAGCATTGCTGGGTAGCCGTAGAAGATGGCGGCGAAGGTGAAGAAGGTGTTGAGGACACTGATGCGGAAGAAATCCATGCCAGGTCGGAAGTGCGAAACACGTTCTTCTTTCGGAGGGTAATACACATTGATAGGAATCGGCAGAATGTTGATGCCGTGCCAGGCAGAGCGGACCAACAAGGCCAATTCGGCTTCATAGCGTGAGCTGAGCAGTTTCATCTGACCCATCTTGTTCAAGGGGTAAAGCCGGTAGCCTGTTTGGGTATCAGGTAGTTTCTTGCCTGTTTGCATGGTGAACCAAAAGTTGGAGAATTTGTTGGCGAAGCTGCTTTTCTGTGGCATGTTGGGCAGACCGAACTGGCGACTGCCCACAATGAGGGTGTCGCTATGGTTGGCCAGTGTCTCGGCAAATGCGGGCAAGTCGCTGGCATAATGCTGTCCGTCGGCATCCATTGTGATGGCATAGCGGAAGCCCCGTTCCATGGCTGTTTGGAAGCCAGTGGTCAATGCCTTGCCCTTGCCTTTGTTGACGGGGTGGGTGACAATTGTAACGTTTGTGCGCAGAGGCTCGCCGTCGCGCGTCTCCGCAGTCTGCGGTACTTCCATCGCTTGTGCCTCCAATATCCTCGCTGTATCATCCGTTGAACCATCATTCACTACAATGATATCCTCACAGTATTCCAACGCGTGCCGAACCACATCAGCCACCGTCCCGCCATTGTTATACGTCGGTATAACAAGACATACAGCGTTCTGTTTAAAGTTCAACTTTGTGGTTTCGGCGTTCATTGTTAGGGATTAGTGGTTAGGGGTCAGGGGTTAGGTTTTAGTGATTAGTGATTAGGTTTTAGGTTTTAGTGTTTAGTGATTAGGGGTTTTGAATTTTGAATTTTGAATTCCCCTTCTGTTAGAAGGGGTGCCCGAAGGGCGGGGTAGTGGATTAGTTTTCAGTTTTCAACTTTCAACTTTCAGTTTCAACCGTGATGTTGATTTTGGCGAAGGTGGTGTCTTCATGGTAAACCAACGCTTCTATTTTATACTGTTGTTCAGTCACTTGCATCCAATTCAGTTGATAATGCACTCGAGGGTTCTCCTCGGGTTTGATAATATGGATGAACTTCACGCTTTTGGCTTTGGTCATGGCATATTCTTGCTGCTGGATGTGGGAAAATAGGTCCACCGCTATCTGGTTCACGCAAACACCTGGCGTAATGGGATGTCCTGGGAAATGGCCTTGGAAGATAGCATGTTGAGGATTCAACTCCACCTCAACAAGAGCCGCGTTGTCAGTTATATCAGCATTGATTATTTTGAAAAAATCTTGAAGTAGCATGGTCTATCTGTTGAAAATCCCTTCGGGTAGGGTGGTGTTGACTTTCATGTTGGAAAAGGTGATGGTGGTCACATCGCCGTTGTTCTCGTTCAGAATAACTTTCTCTGCCAGATAATTTTTGCCGTTAAGTATGACACGGATAGAACTGTAATTGGCTTTGATTTTTTTGTTGACCGGGGTGAGAACGGCGGTATAGCTTCCGTCTTGGCTGTTTTTCAGATAGTTGATTCTAAAGTTTGTGTTGACAGTCATATTGCCGCCATTGATGGTGTTGATGATCATTTTTCCCAGTTCGTTCAGCATTTTATTGGGATTGCTGACGGGACCTTTGTCGGTTAACAGCGTCACTTGGTCATCATTGAAAAGCAAGGTCAGGGGTTTGGGGGATTTGTATTCCCATCGAAGAAGTTGTCCCGATTTTTTGTAAAATAATCTGCCTTTTTGTATTACCTTGTCTGTGAAAAGTGTGGAAGTCTTTTCTTGGGTGAAGTCGGCGCTGAGGGTTTTTATTGCCACATGGGCGTTCTCCACAGCTTTCAACAATTGTCCGAATTGTTCGCCGGTAATAGCCACTTCTTTGCTGTTTTGCCCAAAGCTGATTCCCGACAAAAGACAGAATAATATGATGATGATTGATATACGATGTATTTTCAACATTTTTATTGATATTACCCCTATTGATCTCTCAACAAGTTTTTCTTGTATTATCTTTTTTCTCTTTATTATAATTCTCTAAATCCTAAACCCTCTCACCATCTCACCTTTTAACCTTCTCACCCTCTCACCTTTTAACCTTCTCACCCTCTCACCTTCTCACCCTCTCACCTTCTCACCCCTAAACCCCAACTTTCAACTCTTATCTCTTAACTTTTAACTCTTAACTATAAGATACACTCCCACCATCACAATGCAAACCCCAATCCAGCGGGTGAGCGGAATGGCTTCATGAAAGACGAAGTATGCCGCAAACAGCCCGATGATGTAGCTGATGGACAGCAACGGGTAGGCGACGCTGAACTGATAATGTTTCAGCACATACATCCATACCAGCATGGCTGCCAACGCACATGCCCCTGAAGCGGCGAACTGCCATGTGGTGAAGACGGTCTTAAAATATTGCCACGACCAGGAGAAATCACCAAACAGCTGCACGGAAATCTTCAGCAGCGATTGTGCGGCCACTAACAGTATGGACTGCACGATAACCAATAGGATTAATACAAACATGATGATATCAGAATAAGAGAATGATCTTTGTTTTGAAAATGATTATAAACCAAAATGTGCTTGATAGGGGCGCCTTTAGCTATTTTTCCTTTGTAAATCAAATGATTGGGGATAGTTTGCCGTTGAAGAATGACGGCAGCGGCATATACGCCAAATGCCGAGGCACAGTACGATTCGCCGAACAGATGTTTATACCACACGAGGGGGATTTCGGGACACTGTTGACGGGCAAAGTTCAGATACACTTCATCGTTGGCCTGGTCACCACTGAGTCCCATTACTACCGCAGAGATGTCGTTGACAGTCAGATTATTTTGCGCCAGTATTCGCTGCAGTGCCGAATCCAATTGTTGTGAATCAGGCTTGTAGAGCATCTTCATGGCACGGATGGTGCATAGATTGTCGGCGGAAGGGGTGTCGGTCAAAAGCAAGTTCAGTGAGCAGCTGCCGGAGAAAGAACCGTTGCTATCGTGGCGACGCAGTGTTTCTTCATCAGCGCTTTCTTTTTTCCAATAGCCGATTTTGCCTAACATGTTGAAGTAGTCAGGGGTCATCTCCTCGTGGCCGCAAACCAGCGCGTTGTGAATGTCACCGAGGTTCATTTGGGTGAGCACATCCAGCAGTCCGCTGTCAAAGGAGGTGCCGCGGTGCGAGTAAGTGCAGTTGTAGCCGTGGCATTTCAAGTGCAGGGCCATCTGTGAGCTGATGGTGTTGTGGGTGGATTGCATGAAATGGGTGGGTGGCAGCAATTCCTCGTCATTGTCAAGCATGGCGTGCAGGAATTTTTCGGTATGCTCGATGCAGCCCAAACCCGTGCCTGTGACGATGGCGTCCACCTGTTCACAGTTGCCTTTGTGCAGCACATCCATCGCGGTAGCGATGGCACGCTTGAAGAGCTTGCCCATGCGTCGTGCTGCCATGGGGTTGATATACAGGCTGTAATTGGCTTCTTGGCTATCGCAGTTGAGGGTGTCGGGCACTACGGGCTCCTCAAACCATTGCTCGCTCAACGGGGCCTGTAGTGAGATCTGTGAAGCCGCCCTGATGAATATCGGTCGTTGAGGCGTTGAATCTGTCCCCTGACACCTGTTCCCTGTAACCTGGTAGGCGGAGAAGATGCATGACGAATCATTGCCGCCAAAACCAAAAGAGTTGGTCAGTACGTGTTTCAAGGGCACATTTTCTCTTACTTCAGTCACGGGTTTGAAGCTGTGTCCTTCTATAGGACTGTGGTAGTGAAGATTTGCTGGGATGAATTGATGTTTTAGCGCCAAAATGCTGATGACACTCTCCACGCTGCCGGCGGCGCTGGTGGTGTGTCCTGTATAAGCTTTGGTGGAGGATATCGGAGGCATCTTGTCTCCAAAAACACGCATCATGGCATAGCCTTCACACTCGTCGTTGTTGGGGGTGCCTGTGCCATGGGCGTTGATGTAGTCGATGTCGTTGGCTGACAGACCGCTGCTCTGCAATGCTTTGCACATGGCCAGATAGGGGCCCTCGCCATTGGGTGAGGTGGCGGTCTGGTGGAAGGCGTCACAGCTGTTGCTATAGCCGCTCAATTCGCATAGAATGGGTACGTTACGGCGAAGAGCGGACTCTTCCGTCTCCAGAACCAAATAGGCGGCTCCTTCGCCCAAATTCAAGCCATTGCGCTGGGCATCAAAGGGTTTGCAGGGCTCCTTGTCTAAAATCATTAGCGTGTTGAAGCCGTTGAGATGGAATTTCGACAGACATTCGGTGCCTCCGACTACTGCGATTTCCGCAGTGCCATCTTTGATAAGGTTTGCTCCTAGGATCACTGCGTTGGCGGCAGAGGAACATGCTGTTGAAATGGTACTGGTAAACTTGAAATGTCCTGAAAATTCTTCGGCAATCTTCTCGGTACAAGCTCCGCAGTCATGCAATCCGATATATTCATTTCGATGGTCATTCTGTAGGAAGTCCCGATAGTATTGCTCGCTTTTTTCCATGCCGCCGACAGTATTGCCAGAAATCAGCACTATGGAATCGGAGCTATTGGGGGCTAACTGTGCTTCGGCGAGGGCTTCTTTCAGTGCCACACGTGCCAACAGTGTGGTCCGGTTGGTAGCGGTGGCAGCGGGCATGTTGATGAGTTGTTTCAGTTCCTCGTCAGAGAGCGCCACTTCGCCGACGGGTAGCTCGTGATGCTTTGTTTGCAGAATCCGTATGGGACCGACTGCCGTTTTGCCGGCACGCAGTCCCTCCACGGTCTGTTTCTTCCCGTTTCCCAATGCGGAAATAATGCCTATGCCGGTGACGACAATCTTGGTCATGGATTATTTTGTTTTGTGTTCGTTGATATATTCAGCTATCACACGTACTGATTTGAAAATCTCTTTTCCCTCGTTGGCATTTTTCAGCTTAATGCCATAATTCTTTTCCATCAGCACAATCAATTCCAGCGCGTCAATGGAATCCAAACCCAGACCTTCGCCGAATAAAGGCGCATTCTCATCAATATCCTCGGGTTTCATGCCTTCCAAATTCAACACGTCAATGATTTCCTCTTTCAGTTTGTAGATTAATTCTTCCATGTTTTTTTTAGTTGTTTATTGTTTAATCGTTTATTCGCTCATTTCATTCGCTCGGGGAGTCATTCGCTATGCTCATTCGGGAATACGCTCGCTGTGCGAGCTCGGTTATACGATATCGTCTTTCCGTCTTCCCGAGTTCACGCAGTGAGCGTCTCCCCGTCTATAAAGCCACATTCTCACTTCACACTCCTCTTTGTCCACATTCATCCAGCCACAAAGAATGTGGGTCAGTTTGGGGTTAGCGTTGAAGGACTGGTTAATCATCTCTGTCATCAGCGCCTCGTCAAATTTTGGCATGACGTAGAAGGAGGTCTCGCCACCGATTTTGTGTCGAATGGCAATCTCGCCTGTCACAATATTGGCTAAGGTATAAACAAAGATTGCCGGACTGGGGAAGTAATTGTCTTCGGTGATAGTTTGCTGGAAACGCCGGTCGTTGTCGAGCGAAGAGGCGCTGTTCATCAAAATAATTCCCCAGTCGTCATTGTTTCTCTCATTGTCAATGAGGTCTTTCAGCAATATTTCAGTTCCCAGAAATCCCGCTTTGCACAACCGGTCCATCTTGAAGAATTTAGGGTAATTGATGCCGATATTGCGGTACTGCTGTGTCAGCTGGTCGTCAATATTTTGAGTTCCTACCGTCGTGCTGATTTCCTTTTGTAGAGACGCAATATATTGTTTCTCTATTGGAATCGTGATTTCTGCTGTAGAGACAGGACATGCCACGTTTTTATAATCGGACACAATGAATTGCGTCCCTACAGATTCTTGAATTCTGAATTTTGAATTCTGAATTTTGAATTCTGTTCCCTGATCACTGACCCCTGACCCCTGGCCCCTGATTCCTGACCCCTGTTTAAGGGAGAACAAGAGGGCTGCGTTGCTGCCTCCGAAGCCGGAAATCAGTTTCAGGAAGGCGTCACCGTTGGTGGTGCCGTGTTGCAGGCAGACGTTCAATGGATTGGCTGTGCCGGGATTGTCGCTGCCCATGCTGCGAAGGATGCTATGTTTTTGCAGGGCAATGGACGAGAGAATCACCTCCATCACGCCGGCGGCGCCCAAGGTGTGGCCGTAATAGCCTTTGAGGCTGTTCACGGGGATATCTTGCAGTCCCGCTCTGTTGATGGCCACCGATTCCATGTCGTCATTGTACAGGGTAGCGGTGCCATGGGCATTAATAAAGGCAATGCGTTTGTTGTCAAAACCTTCCGTTGTCCTATGGATAGCACGCAGCAGTCCTTCGCCAGTGCGTGAGGGGCCGGAGATATGGTTGGCATCGTTGCAAATTGCGCCTGCTTCCAAAATGATTGTACCGTCGGGCAGGGTGTCAGGATTCTCACAGCGTCCATATACGATGGCGGCGGCGGCTTCGCCCAAGTTCAAACCGCAACGGTTGGTGTCAAAGGGCTTGCAGCGCTCGGGCGACAGAGCTTTGAAAGACTGAAAACCGGAAATGATGAACTTGGACAACACTTCGGCTCCGATAACCACGATATGCTTGTATTTGTCGCTATATTGAAGCATGTTGAAGGCAGTCAGTTGGGCGGCGCAGCCCGAGATGCAAGCGTTGCTGACCACGATAGGGGTATTGGGATTGCCGAAATGTCCGGCAATCATTTGGGCGGAATGCCACAGATAGACTGCCGACGGGTTGTCACAGTGTGGCTCTGCCAATAGTTCCACATTGCCTTTGGTGGTGGAGAGAACAAAGAGTACCTCTTTTGCGGAGGCGTCAATGCCTGCCTGTTCAATGGCTTGTTCCGCGGCAGTGACGGCAATGGACTCCACACGACTGAGTGCCTTGCCCTGACGGGAGAGGCGATGTGTGTAGGGGTCGTTTTCGTCAAATAACGAGGCGAAAAACGGCTCTGGAATTCCCCAGTGGTCAGGATAGAGGCGCAACCGACTGTCTCCTGCGGCTATGGCTTCGAAATTCTTAAGACTGCCAATGCCGATAGGACTTACGATGCTGTGACTTTCCTGGTATATGCAATGTTTGTTTCTCACGATGCTGAAGCAACATTTTGGTCCGACACAAACACCTTCATATCACATCGGGCGATGGTTTCGCCTTCGCATTTGATTTCCGCATGGACCACCGTGGCCTCAAATATTTCCGACAAAACGTCCACCCTGGTGGTTAAGCATTGACCGACACAGGGTAAATGGAATATCTCCAAATTGCTGACGCTGCCGATTACACCAATTTTTACAGGTTTGTGGCGGTTCAGCCAGCCAATACGGGTGGCGCAAGTTTGGGCAATGTTTTCAATCAGTCCTGCGGAACCGAGATGTCCATCTTGCACAAATATATGGTCTTGTGGAATCTTGTATTCTGTGATTATCAATGAGTTACTACACTCCAAGAAACTGTCCACCACCAACACTGGCGGACGCTGTGGAATATAAGGAGCTACATTGACAGGTGTCATAATTATTACTTATATAGTAAAGTGCAAAGATACACATTTTTTTAATGTGTTAATTCGTTAATTTGCCAATGTGCTACTTCAAAACCAAATTCGGCTGTTCCAGGCGGACGCGAAGCCATTTCAATAGATTCTGTTCCTGCTCGGGACTGAGTTTTTGGGTGCTCTCAATGAAAAGGGTGGGAATAGTATCGGTCTTCAGCGTTTTGGTGTCGGTATATACCATGTTCACCACTGCGAATGATTTGATGCTGGGATATTGCACGGCGATTTCCTTCGCCACTTGCGGTATAACCTGGTTGTGAGCGTTAATTTTTGCAAAATCCGCCTCCAACTTTTTGATACGTTGATTCGCCTCCTCAATCTGTAAATCTTTCTTTTCCAAAATGTTTTCTATCACCTCGTTTTCGTTCATGGAATAGAATTGGTCTGCCTGTCTGATAACTAATGTGGCATTTTCCAGTCCGTATTGTTTGTGCAACAAGGCCTGCATGTGGTTGATTTCTTCAGGAGTGATTTCTTTTCCGACCACTGACAAAGTGATGGTTTGTTGCTTGTATTTGTATTCTTTTTTGGAATGAATGAGTTGGGAATGTTCAAAATAAGGGGATTCCTGTATTTCATTGATGAAATGGTTCGCGGATGCGTTGAAAGAGCTTTCCTGCACCACATGCAGGGCTATAATCACGCTGGGAATAATGACGATGACGGAGAAAATGGTGATATACTGTTTGACCCTTTTGGCTCTTGTGGGGTCTAAATATTTCTTTTGGGGGAAATGCAAATACTTGACAATCAAAAAAGTGGCAAGTGCAATGAAGAAAGAGTTGATGAAGAACAGATAGAAGGCTCCGAAGAAATATTTGAACTGTGCGGTGGCCAGCCCGTAGCCGGCGGTGCACAGTGGCGGCATCAAGGCGGTGGCGATGGCCACTCCGGAGATGACCGTGAAGGGCTGCGTCTTACGGGAGGTGGCCACAATGCCAGCGGCGCCTCCGAAAAAGGCGATGAGCACGTCGAAAATGGTGGGGCGGGTGCGCGCCAGCAACTCGGATTGCGCATCCCCCAAGGGCGATAGGAAGAAATAGGCAGTGGAGGCCACCAAACTGATCATCACCATGACCAACAGGTTGCGTAACGAGGTGCGCAACATTTCTTTGTCGCTGATGCCGATAGACAAACCAATGCCCATGATAGGACCCATCAGCGGAGAAATCAACATGGCACCGATGATGACAGCCGTGGAGTTGACGTTCAAACCGACAGAGGCGACAATGATGGCGAAAAAGAGAATCCAAACATTGGTACCCTTGAATACCAAGGCACTGCCGATGCTGCTCAAAGTGGCTTCATAGTCTGTGTCCTCGTGGATGCGTACGGTCTTCTTTAGCCATGCCAGCAGGTTGCGCGCCCACTGGGTCCATTTGGATTTGGTAGGACGACTGGCACCTTGCCCTTTGGGGGCTTCGTTGATGATGGATTCTTCAGACATTTGTTGATGTGCTGATTATCAATGTGCTAATTGTTTTGTTTTTATATGGTTAGAAGGTTAGAAGGTTAGGAGGTTAGGAGGTTAGGAGGTTAGGAGGTTAGAAGGTGAGAAGGTGAGAAGGTGAGAAGGTGAGAAGGTTAACAGGATTACGGGATTATGAATTTTGAATTTTGAATTTTGAATTCTGAAACCGAATCCCTAAAACCTAATCCCTGACCACTGACTCCTGACCCCTGATCACTATTTACAGCGTAGCTGCAATACTCTCCCGTATCTCCTCGATGCTCAGTTTCCGTTGTTCGCCGCTGTTCATATCTTTCAGGGTATAAACATTTTCCGCTATCTCGTCGGCACCTGCCATGATGACGAAAGGCACGGCCTTGGCATTGGCGTAGGTCATTTGCTTGCCGATTTTGGCTTTCTCGGGGTACAACTCACTGGAGATTCCTGCCTGGCGCAATGTCTGCAAGCCTTTCAGGGCATACAGTTCTTCTTTCTCTCCGAAATTGATGAACAAAGCCTTGATGGGGGAGTCGATGTTGGTGGGGAAGAGGTTCAACTCGTTGAGTACGTCGTAGATACGCTCGGCACCGTAGGAGATACCCACCCCCGACATGTTCTTCAGTCCGAAAATGCCGGTCAGGTCGTCATAGCGCCCACCTCCGGAGATGCTGCCGATGGACACATTCTGGGCTTTCACTTCGAAGATGGCACCGGTGTAGTAGTTCAAGCCTCGGGCTAGGGTGATGTCCAGTTCAATCTCGGCCTTGATGTCCATTTGGGCAGCGTAGGCCAGCATCTGGCGGATCTCGCTCAAACCTTTCAAACCTATCTCGCTGTTGGCGAAGATTTTGTCTAGTTGGGCTAATTTCTCGTCGTTGCTGCCGCAGAAGCAGAAGAAAGGTTCCATTTTGCTGATGGAATCACAACTTAAACCACGTTCCTGCAGTTCTTCGCAAACTTTTTCCTTGCCAATCTTATCCAGTTTGTCAATGGCGGTGCAAATGTCAGTCAGTTTGTCCGCTTCGCCCACCACTTCGGCAATGCCGGAAAGGATTTTGCGGTTGTTGATTTTGATGACTACAGGGATGCCGAAGGCGGTAAAAATCTCATCAGTAATCTGCATCAGCTCGGCTTCGTTGAGCAGGCTGGTGCTGCCAATGACATCCACATCGCATTGGTAAAATTCGCGGTAGCGGCCCTTTTGGGGTCTGTCGGCGCGCCATACTGGCTGCATCTGGTAGCGCTTGAAAGGAAATGAGATCTCTGCCTGGTGCTGTACCACGTACCGCGCAAAGGGCACGGTGAGGTCGTAACGCAGTCCTTTCTCGCAGATTTTGGAAGTCAGCTGGTTGCTAGTAAGATTTTCGAAATCAACGCCTTGCTTGAAGTCGCCGGAATTCAGCACTTTGAACAGCAGTCGGTCGCCTTCTTCTCCGTACTTGCCCATCAGCGTGGAGAGGTTCTCCATTGACGGGGTTTCAATCGGCAGAAAAGCATGCTTCTTGAATACATTTTTGATGGTGTCGAAAATATAGTTGCGCCTAATCATTTCAGTCGGCGCGAAATCTCTTGTTCCCTTTGGTATTGATGGTTTTACCATAATTTTTGTTGATTTTGATATGCTAATTGATAAATGCAGAGATTGCTGTGTGCGGCGATTGCGGCTTCACCGCAATATTTAAAATTGTTTTTTCACTACTCCGGCCTCCGGTCACCCCTTCTCAAGAAGGGGAATTGTCATATCCCCTCGTAAACACTACTGACTTCTGTCCCCTGTAACCTCTCCCCTGTAACCTGGTTAGTGCAGTATCTCCCACAGCTTATCCTTCAACTGTGTCAGGTTCTTTTGCGCGTGGGCGGAGATGAAGATGACGGGGATGTCCTTCGGCACTTTTTTCTCCAGTTTTTTCAACTCCTCTTCGGGCATCAGGTCACATTTGGTGATGGCCAGCACACGTTTTTTGTCCATCAGTTCCTCGTTGTAGGCTTTCAGTTCATTGAGCAGGATTTGATATTCTTTCTTGATGTTTTCTGAAATACAGGGCACGAGGAAGAGTAGGGCGGCGTTGCGTTCGATATGGCGCAGAAAGCGCAGACCGATACCTTTGCCTTCGGAAGCGCCTTCGATGATACCGGGAATGTCGGCAATGACGAAGGACTGGAAATCCCTGTAGGCCACCATGCCCAGGTTGGGCTTGAGGGTGGTGAAGGGGTAGTCGGCAATCTTTGGGCGGGCATTCGATAGTGAAGATATTAGGGTTGACTTGCCCGCATTGGGGAAGCCTACCAGGCCGATGTCTGCCAATACCTTAAGTTCCAGGATGAACCAGCCTTCCTGTCCCGGTTCGCCGGGCTGGGCAAAGCGAGGGGTTTGTCGGGTAGCGGTTTTGAAGTGCACATTGCCTTGTCCGCCGCGGCCACCGGGCAGCACCACAAACTCCTGCCCATCTTCCAGTATCTCGCCAATAAACTCGTCGGTTTCAGCGTCTTTTACAATCGTGCCGAGGGGTACTTCCACATAGGCGGTTTTGCCGTTCTTGCCGAAGCACTGGTTTCCCTGGCCGTTGGTGCCGTCCTCTGCCATCACGTGTTTGGTGTAGCGCAGATGCAGGAGGGTCCAAAGGTTGCGGTTGCCGCGCAGTATCACGTCGCCGCCGCGTCCGCCGTCGCCGCCGTCAGGTCCCGCTTTGGGGTCGTGGGCGGTGCGTAGCAGGTGCGCTGATCCGGCTCCTCCGTTACCCGAACGGAAGAAGATTTTTACATAATCAATGAAGTTGTCGTTTTCCATAGTTTAGAACTTGCGGCTGCCCGGTTTCACAAAGGGCAGTCCTTGTTTGCATAGCGGGCAGTTGTCAGCTTCCCAGCTCTCAATGTCCAGTTTCACAGCGCCATACACAGGGTAGGGGATAGCCTGTGCGCTGCGGTCCACAATGCAGGCGATGCCAATCACTTCGGCACCGTAGCTCTTGAGTACCTCGATGGTTTCCAAGGAGGATTTGCCGGTGGTGACCACATCCTCGGTAATTAGCAGTTTCTGGCCGGGTTTCACCTCGAAGCCGCGGCGCAGGGTCATTTTGCCGTCCTCTCTTTCGGTGAAGATGGCGGGTACGCCCAGCTGGCGGCCCAGTTCGTAAGCCACGATGATGCCGCCCATGGCAGGACCGACCACCATGTCAATTTCCTTGCCTTTCAGTTGCTCGGCCACAGTAGCCAGCACACGCTCAGCACGTTCGGGGTATTGCAACAATTTGGCACACTGACAGTAACGGTTGCTATGTCTTCCGGATGATAAAAGAAAATGGCCTTCCAATAAGGCTTCAGATTGCTTTAATTCTTCAATAACGTTGGTCATAATTATTGTATTAATTAGTTGATATCTTTAAAACTGCAAAGTTACATAATTTTTTCGAATTACACATAGACGAATTAAATTTATTCACGGCAAACGCATACTATTTTTTTCATCCTCTTTCTTTTATCGCCATGTTTGTATATTGCCATTGTATGCAGGCCGTAGGTCTGCAGGGTATGGTAGCCCAGGGTCAGGTGCGTAGCACCGCCACCCTGGGAGAATGACGGGTACGGAATATGTTCGCGGCGTGGGTTGATATTGCGCCGAAGCGGTGAATGCGACCGCCGCGAAACAGTTTAGCAGTAATATGAGGCTGTACCCTCACCGCTGTCATCTGCGGTGTGAGGGGTTGGGAGGAGATTGTGGATTTTGCCAACGCCCGTCGCGAGTTCTTCGCGGGGCGGCTTGACTTGAGCAACGGCATACCCTCCCACGACACCATCAACAGGTTCTTCCAAGCCATCGACAGGGACACCTTCGCCAGATGCTTCATGAAATGGACGGCCTCCATCGCTGAGGAGGTGGAGCACAGGACCGTCTGCATCGACGGCAAGACTATCCGCCGCGCCAGCAGGATGTCGGAGAACGAGGCTCCCATCCACGTCCTGAGCGCATGGGCCAGCGAGAACCGGATGGTACTTGCGCAAGTCTGCCTTGACTGGCAGGAGGACAAGGACAAGCAGGAGAACGAGATACTGGTGATCCCCGAACTGATAGACATGCTGGACTTAAAAGGTGACGTGGTTACCATAGACGCCATCGGCACCCAGGTGAAAATCGTCGAGAGCATCGCAAAGAAGGAAGCCGACTACGTCCTCTGCGTGAAAGCCAACCAGCCTACGCTGATGGAGGATATCGCCCGGTATTTTGACAGCCACCCCGGCCTCAACTCCCTTGTCCTGAACGAGTGTGACCACGGCAGGATAGAGCAGCGTTCCTACTCCCTGTCCACAGACCTGTCCTATCTTGCGGATGTGGACAGGTGGGAGAATCTTGCCGCCATTGTGAAAGTGCATAGCAGAAGCGTCAACAAGAAGACGGGGCTGGAAAGCGAGGAGAACAGGTACTTCATCACCTCTCTCACCGATGTTGACCGTGCGGCGGAGGCCATACGGAAACACTGGGGCGTGGAGAGCATGCACTGGTCGTTGGATGTCACTTTCGGAGAGGACGGAAGCGCCAAGAGAGCCCTGAACGCCGCCGTCAACTTCGATGTGGTCTGCAAGGTCGCCTTCAACCTGCTTAAAAATGACGGATACCAGCACCGGAAGAAAAACATGTCCATCAAACGCAAGATGCTACAGGCCATCCTTGACGAGGAGTACCTGACCTATCTGCTGGCCAAGTTGTAAGAGAACGTAAACAATACGCAAAAATCATCCGTCCATGTGCTTGATAATCAACAAGTGCTGTTCCCGTGTGCATTTTTCTACAAAAAAACAGCTTAAAAAAGCTTCCCTTGCAAAAAAAATCACTCATACAAACCTCGAAACACCATTCTTCCCTACTAATCAACTGATTGCAATCTGTATGCGTTTGCCTTGCAGCATACGAGCAAGCTCGTCTGCATTCGGCTTGCACAATCTTTGAAAGCAATTCACAACGTACTATTGTAATGAACGCCTTGCATGGCAGCTGTATCAGACTGCAAAGATACAAAACTTTTGAAGCGATTCGGGTGTTCTTTAGATGTGAATGATGTGATTATTATCTAATTATTTCCGTGTAATTGATAACGTCCTCCGACGTTATTCTCTACGATCTTAATGATATTGCTCTGTTCGCCAAGAATCATGCAACAATGATGAATGCCCAATACCAAATCTTGTATTTCCTGATCCTGTTCCAAATCTATAATGTTCAACCCGGCATTTTTGCATCTGGTTCTGTCTATGTGACGACTATGGGTTTTACTGTGCTCATTCGTGCCAAACACTTTCTTGATAACTTTTTTGGCTTCATTATCAAGACCTTTGTTTGATAGTATTTTTTCAGTTAACTCTTCAGACAATTTATCGGCTTGCTCACACAACGTGATGAAAGTCGGGTTCAATTTGGATATGATTGTTTGCCACAATCCAAGACTGGCAGGATGTTGTTCCACATCGCTTATTGCTTTTTTAAATTCTCGCAGAACGGCTTGGCATTGAACGCCGTTTAATATAGGATCGAAGGGGCCTATGCATGATTGCCTGCCCATGAGTATTGATTTACAAGACACAGAGATTAACGAAGCGGCAGACATGGCCATTTGAGGTACAACGGCTCTGATGTCATTATCAAAGTACGAATTCAAATAATATATTATTTGTTCCGTGGCAGCAAGATTACCACCAGGAGAATGCAGGATCAAATCTAACCCTTTCTTTTTGTCCAACCCATGCACATTTTCCATAAAAGCATTTATATCTTTATCATTGATTTCAATATCTGGATTTTTTGACTTGTGCATGAAAGCGGAAAAATATAAAATAGTATTCCTTCCCGTTTTCTCAGAAAGACGCTGTAAATATTCCGTTTTCTTTCCTAATAAATAAACGACACCGCCATTGGGTTTTTTCGGTGTTATATTTTGTTGGGATTCATTCAATAAAGTACTCCAACTATACATAGTGCTACAATGCTTTTATTGAATTAACCGTTCCGGTAACACTCACACAATTTTCGTCATACACTGAATACTGTTTGTATATACCGTTTTGAATTTCCCATTCCGTATTGACATATGGTGATGGAGAATAATCTTTCATCATCTTTTCGTATGCCTCTTGATTGTTTTGTGATTTATCTTTTGAAACCATACATTTGTTTTATCATTAAACTTGCGCTGCAAAGATACATTTTTTTTACATACAATTGACAATCAATTTTGTTTTTTTTGATTGGCGTGTGTTTGTATTTGCAGTGAGTATATAACCATTGTAAGGTGAAGTATTATTATTGTGCCCTCAACAGTATCACCTTGTCTTATAGGATTTAAGTTGGAAGCTGACTTTGTATTTACGGTTGGGATTACTGGGTATAACTTCGCTTTTATAATACGCATAATCATTTTTATGGCCGTATCCGGGTAATGTTATGGTCTTAACCATTTCAGGGTCAATAGTAACATCTTTTTGAAAATCCTTGTAGTCAAGCATATTACCATTCATATCATAATAAATCATACGTCCTGTTATCTGTGTAACCTTGCTACTTGTATTATTTTTAAAAGCTACCGAAGCATCACTTTCCACCCAATCGTGGGTATAATTTTCCAAAGTAATGGCATTGGTTTGTTTCGTTGTAGAGTTAGCTGGGACGTTCGTTTTCTGTTCTACGGGGGTAGCGGTTGTTTGTTTTGACTTGATATCGCTATTGCCGGTCTTTGTTTTGAGTTGTTCCATCTCACTACGTAAGTTGTTTACCTCCTGTTTCATTGCTTCCCATTCGGCCTCTGAAATTACAGCTTGTTTTCCATCAACAACTTCCTGTTGCGTCCTTTGTCCTTCAGAGGTGTCTTTCCCCCGAATTATTCCTCCACGCCAAAGCATGAGCACAATCAATACAAAAAGTGCAATGACAAGGAATACTACTAATCCCCTGTTGCTTCTTCCATTTCTTTCTTCTTCCATTTTATTGTTTATACATAGATTAATTGTATTCCTGGATAGCCTCATGTAGTTGCTGCAACTCTGCCATGGTCAACTCAGGGTCAAGCAACTCAAAGCCAGCAGGTTTAAAATAAATATCTTCTTTCAGTTTCTGTATAGCTTTACTCAGGATAAGATCATGGTCGAAGGCTAGTTGCGGTACATTCCGGAGTGGAAACCACTTGGCCTGGTTGGCATCGTCGCCGCCCATCACAGCAGAAGGTTGTACTAAGGTATAGAAGACCACTGAAATCACCCGTTCGCGGGGATCACGGTGGACTGCGGAGAAAGCACCTAGCTGCTTCAGCAGTGGCACATGCAAGGATGTCTCTTCCATCAATTCACGTTTGGCGCAATCCTCTGCACTTTCATCGATGTTCATAAAACCACCTGGAAAGGCCCAGCAACCTTTGAAAGGATCCTGACCACGCTCTATCAGCAGAACTTGCATCTCGTGACCATCGAAACCAAACACCACACAGTCGGCAGCCACAGCGGGATGGGGGTATTTATACGTGTAACTCATAATGTGTATTTTTCAGTTGTTGATCTTTCTTCTGTGTTTTTATTGGACGCGATAAATCGCGTCCCTACATTTATTCATCTGTGTATGATTCGAGAAATTTATGTAAATGCGATGCAAAAATACAAATTTTCTCGGACACGATGAATTGCTTTCCCACTGATTATCGGCACAAGTGTTTTTATGTCTGAGAACGCATGCAGTGTGTCTTTGTGCATAATAAATTTTGTATCCTTGTGTGTAATTCGAAAAAAATATGTAACTTTGCAGGTTGTTTAAAGCAAATATTCTAAAGTTCAAAAATAAGTTATCATGTCAGAAAAAGTATTATCAAAAGTGAAAGCCGGCGTAGCAGTCGGTAAAGACGTACAGGAAATATTCAGAATTGCCAAGGCCGAGAAGTTCGCACTCCCCGCTGTGAATGTGGTGGGCACAGATTCCATCAATGCGGTGTTGGAAGCCGCTAAGGCGGTGAATTCGCCCGTTATGATCCAGTTCTCCAACGGTGGTGCCCATTTCTATGCTGGCAAATCCCTGAGCAATGAGGGCGAGAAAGTGGCTATCGAAGGCGCTATCTCCGGTGCTATGCACATTCATCAGGTGGCTGAACTGTATGGTATTCCGGTGATTATCCATACCGACCATGCCGCCAAGAAATTGTTGCCTTGGATCGATGGTCTGTTGGATGCCGGTGAAAAGTATTATGCACAGCACGGAAAGCCGTTGTTCAGCTCCCACATGCTTGACCTTTCTGTGGAACCGCTGAAAGAAAATATCGAGATCTGCAAGAAATATCTGGCCCGTATGGCAAAAATTGACATGACCCTGGAGATTGAGCTGGGTATCACCGGCGGTGAGGAAGACGGTGTGGACAACACAGGCGTGGATAGCGCTCGTCTTTACACACAGCCCGAGGATGTGGCATACGCATACGAGGAACTGATGAAGGTGAGCCCGAATTTCACCATCGCTGCTTCTTTCGGCAATGTTCACGGCGTTTACAAACCCGGTAACGTGAAACTGGAGCCCATCATTCTGCATAATTCTCAGAAATATATTCAGGAAAAATATCATACTGAAGAGAATCCGGTGAATTTCGTGTTCCACGGCGGTTCCGGTTCAGAACCCGAAAAAATTAAAGAAGCTATTAGTTACGGTGTGGTGAAGATGAATATCGATACCGATACCCAGTGGGCTTTCTGGGCTGGTGTGATGAATTACTACAAGAAGAACGAGGCTTATTTGCAAAGCCAGATTGGCAACCCCGAAGGCGAGGACAAGCCCAACAAGAAATACTATGATCCTCGTGCATTCCTGCGTGAAGGCGAGAAATCAGTGGTAGAACGTCTGAAAGTGGCTTTCTCCGACCTGAATGCCATCGACCGCTGCTAATTAGTGGACAGGTTACAGTGGACAGGTTATAGATGGGGAGACGTGATTATTGCGTCTCTTTAATCCCTGACACTAAATACTGTAACCTGTAACCTGAAACCTGAAACCTGTTTTGAGTATTTTCAAACGAAAACCAAAGAACTACAAGTCCGTCTCTCTTTCTGAACTGACCTGGCAGCGGTTCAAGAAGGAGAGACAGGGCATGGTTTCGCTGGGCTATATTCTGCTGATGGTGGTGATCGCGGTGCTGGGCTATCTGATTACGCCAGACTCCACTCCATATTGTAATCATCAGCAATTGGAGATCGCCTTGCAGAAGCCCGGTTTTCAGGTGCAGTTACTGCAGGTGAAGCAGAGCATGGAGGTGGAGAAACGCAATGTCTTTTCCAAGATGCTGTTCGGACAGCCTGCGTTTTATACCACTATTCCCATTCATTCCTATCAGCGTCAGGGTGATTCCTTGGCGGTAAAACTGTATGGCCACGAGGAAAGTGGTGATGTCCAGTATTATGCGCTGTCGGATTTGAGTCCAGACCAGCCGGTCATCACCAAACGATTTCTTTTGGGCACCGATCGCTATGGGCGTGATGTGCTGAGCCAGTTGATGATGGGCACACGTATCAGTTTGGCAGTGGGCTTGATTTCCGTATTTATCGCCTTGGTTATCGGTATTTTAGTTGGCGCAGTAGCCGGCTATTATCGGGGTAGGGTGGATGACATTCTGATGTACATTATTAATGTGGTATGGTCTATTCCAACCCTTTTGCTGGTTATTGCCATCAGTTTTGCTCTGGGCAAGGGCTTCTGGCAGATTTTTGTGGCGATGGGTTTGACCATGTGGGTGGATGTGGCGCGTGTGGTGCGCGGACAGGTCATCAGTCTGCGTGAACAGGATTTTGTGGAATCTGGCAAGGCGTTGGGTTACAATGGTTTCCATATCATCTTCAAGCATATCCTGCCCAATGTCTTTGGTACCGTGGTGGTGATTGCCGCCTCCAACTTCTCATCGGCCATATTGATGGAGGCTGGCTTGAGCTTCTTGGGCTTGGGTGTGCAGCCACCGACTCCTTCGTGGGGCATGATGATGAAAGAAAATTATGCCTATATCGTAATTGATAATGCTTATTTAGCCATTGTGCCTGGTATCGCTATCATGCTGCTGGTATTGTCATTCATGCTGATAGGCCGAGCCCTGCGCAACGCCATGGACGTCCGATCCTAACCCTCCTCACCTCCTCACCTTCTCACCCTCTCACCCTCTCACCGCATAATCCTTTAATCCTGTAATCCTGTAACCGTATAACCCCATGGAACATTTCTTCAGACTCATCCTTTTATACGCCGTCTATATCGTGTCCGTCCACTTTATGGATATAGAAGATAAATTTATTATCCAAATCGGCGGCATCATCGGTATCACCTTAGCCTATATCGTAGCTATGCTGATTATTAAGAAACGGAAGAAGAAAGGACAGAATTAGCAAATTAGTAAATTAGCAAATTAGCAAATTAGTAAATGTGCTAATGAGACAATGTGCTAATGTGCCAATTGTAGTGTATAGGGATTAGGGAGTAGTGATTAGTGCGAATTTTGAATTCTAACCCCTAAACTCTAAACATTAAACCCTAAATCCAAAAAACACACCTCACAGCTCATAGCTCATAGCTCACACCTCATAGCGGTATTAACATTTTACAGTGTAGAAAAATCCTCTGAGGCACTTGAAATGCCAGTGTCAAATTCGTATATTTGCAGACGTAAAATATAGAATATTGTACTCATGGTAGAAGAGAACGAAAACATAGAAGAGCAAACCATAGACGAGAATTTGAATTCCGAGGCAGTGGAGGAAGAAAAGGGTACCATGATGAACGTGGTTCATGTGGGGTCTATTTTCGAGAATTATTTCCTGGATTACGCTTCGTATGTCAACTTGAACCGTGCTATCCCTGAGGTGATTGACGGCTTGAAACCCGTGCAGCGTCGTATCCTGCATTCGATGGATGAACTGGAGGACGGCCGCTACAACAAAGTGGCCAATATCATCGGTAATACCATGAAATACCACCCTCATGGCGACGCTTCCATAGGTGACGCATTGGTGCAGCTGGGGCAGAAGGGTTTGCTGATTGACACCCAGGGTAACTGGGGAAATATCCTGACAGGTGACGAGGCCGCTGCCCCGCGTTATATCGAGGCGCGACTGTCGAAGTTTGCTATCGATGTGGTTTTCAACCATAAAACCACGGAATGGCAGCTGTCGTACGATGGCCGTAACAAGGAACCTGTCACCCTGCCGGTGAAGTTCCCGTTGCTGCTGGCACAGGGCACGGAGGGTATTGGCGTGAGTATTGCCACCAAGATTCTGCCGCATAATTTCAATGAACTGCTGGACGCCTCCGTCGCTATTCTGGAAGGCAAGGATTTTGAGATTTATCCTGATTTCCCCACCGGTGGTTATGTGGATGTGAACAAATACAACGAAGGGGTCAATGGCAAGATTCTGAATCGTGCCAAAATTTCCATCGTAGATAAGAAGACTTTAGTAATCACAGAGATACCTTACGGTACCAATACTACCGACTTGATTCAATCTATCACTCCTCAGATTGAAAAGGGTAAGCTGAAAATCAAGAAGATTGATGACAATACCGCCAGTCAGGCAGAGATTTTGTTGCACCTGTACCCAGGCGTGTCACCCGACCAGACCATTGATGCACTCTATGCTTTCACCGACTGCAGTATGTCATATTCACCGAATGCCTGTGTCATCTTTAACGGCAAGCCCTGTGTGATGTCGGTGAAGGAGATTTTGCGCATCAACACCAACAATACGGTCAATTTGCTGCGTCGCGAGTTGGAAATTGCGTTGGAGGAGTTGGGCGACCAATGGCATAAGATTTCACTGGAGAAGATTTTCTTCGAGAAAGGCCTGTACAAGCAGTTGGAGAAGGATGCTCCCAGCTGGGACGACCAGATTAGCGCCATTGAAAAAGCGTTCAATCCCTATCGCAAACTCTTTGTCAAGGAAATTACCCGTGAGGATGTGCTCCATCTGTGCGAGAAACCCGTCAGGAAGATTTCCAAGTTCGATATCAAGGAAGCGACGGATAAAATTGCTGATATTGAGGCTAGTATCGATGAGGTGAAGAATCATCTGGAACATCTGATTGATTATGCCATCAATTATTTCAAGCAGTTGAAGAAGAAATACGGAAAGGGTCGTGAGCGTAAGACCGAAATAAGAAACTTCGATAATATTGTGGCGGCTACGGTGGCGGTGGCGAACCAGAAGTTGTATGTGGATCGTGTGGAAGGCTTTGTGGGTACTGCCCTCAAACGCGATGAAAATGTGGAGTACGTGTGCGACTGCTCCGACATCGACGAGGTGATTGTCTTCAAGGAAAATGGTACTTTTACCGTCAGTAAGGTCAGCGACAAACAGTTCTTCGGTAAGGATATTATTCTGGTAGAGGTGTTTAAGCGAAATGATGACCGTACCATCTACAACATGATATACTCCGACGGTTTGTTCGGCACGGCTATGGTGAAACGTTTTGCCATTGGTGGGGTGACGCGCGACAAGGAGTATGTGCTCACCAAGGGAAAGCAGGGCAGCAAGGTGTTGTATCTTACTTCCAACCCCAACGGGGAGGCAGAAAAGGTGAGGGTCTTCCTGAAACAGAAGGCAAAGCTGAAGAAGTTACAGTTCGATTTCGACTTTTCCACGTTGGCTATCAAGGGACGTGCTTCAATGGGTAACATTCTGTCCCGCAATCCCGTACGTAAGGTGGAATTGTGCCAGAAGGGCGTTTCGACATTGTCGGCAATTAACATTTATTTTGACGATATAGTGACCCGTCTCAATACCGAGGAGCGCGGTGTGCTGTTGGGCTCCTTCAAGGAGGATGACAAGATTTTGACAGTTTATGGCGAGGGCTATTACAAGGTCGTAGGTTTTGATTTATCTACTCATTTCGAGGATAATCTGCAGATTATCAAGAAACTGAAGAAAACTCAGGTGCTGACAGCGGTTTATTGCAATACCAAGGAAGGAAAATATATGATTAAACGTTTCAATCCTGAGAACACGCCGAAGAGAATTGACTTTGTCCCACAGGAGAAGAATGTGAAATTGGTGTGCGTCAGTATTGATTATCTGCCTCAAATTGAAATAACTTACTATACTAAAAATCCGAAGGAACTTGAACATGAGGTTGTCAATTGTGCCGAATTTGTGGAAGTGATGGGAGTAAAGGCCAAGGGTAAACGCCTGAATTTTGGTACCATCAAGAATGTGAAGTTTATGGATCCGCTGCCATACGATGAACCGGAAGAAGAGGAGGAAGTTGTCGAAGCTGAAGATGTTGAAGCAGAGGAAGTGATGGAGGATATTGACATGCAGGTGGCAAAAGAGATTTACGACAATGTAGATGAGTCGCAATCTGCACCCAAGGACGAACATCCCAAGGGAGATGACAAAGGGGAACAGTTGAGTTTGTTTTGATAGTTGATAATTGACAATTGATAATTGATAATTGATAGTTAACAGGTGTCAGGTTACAGGTTACAGGTTACAGATTTTATTTATCGGAAATTTTTTCTGACCCCTGACCCCTGTCCCCTGATCCCTAAACGTCAGTTTTCAGTTTTCAGTTTTCAGTTCTCAGTTCTCATCTTTTTATTGGCCATTTCCTTTTCTTCTTGTCGGAAGCCGGAGGAAAACTTTAAAGCTACCCCATACGATTTGAAGATTCCGCGGCATTTTCCCACGCAGTTGAACATACCCTCTGACAATCCTATGACGGTGGAGGGGGTGGCCTTGGGTCAGAAACTTTTTCACGACGGACATTTGTGCGGTTATACAGGCAGTGATGAAGCCCAGATGATGAGTTGCGCCACCTGCCATAATCCCCAACATGGTTTTGACATTGGCACAGATAATCCGCGTTTTCCGGGTGGACAGCCTATTGGTTTGTCAGGTCAGCCCACGCACCATGTGCCACTGCCCTTGGTGAATTTGGTGTTCAACAGCAACGGTTATCTTTGGAATGGGGCAACGAAAAGCCTGGAAGACATTGTGTTGGCTACTTTTACCGACCCGACAGAGATGAATGGCAGTTATGCCGGAGTGGTAGCCGCCATCAAGTCGAATAATACTTATCCTCTGATGTTTGAAAAGGCATTCGGGACCCCAGAGGTCACGATTGACAGGATTGCCAAGGCCATTGCCCAATACGTACGAACCTTAATCAGTGCTGATTCCAAGTTCGACAAGTATTTGCAGGGCGAGGTGCAATTGACTCCACAGGAACTCAATGGGTACGTGCTTTTTACCACGGAAGAAGGAGCCGATTGCTTCCATTGTCATGGAGGGGGCGGAACACCGTTGTTCACTACGAATTTATGCTATAACAATGCGCTGGATAATGTTTTCAGCGACCCGCACGACCGTTTTTCGGTCACGGGCGATCCGATGGATCATGGGGCATACAAGGCTCCAACCTTACGCAATATTGCAGTGAGTGCACCGTATATGCACGATGGTCGTTTCAAAACCTTGGATGAGGTGTTGGAATTTTACAATACGGGTCAGAAGAATTCGCCATACGTGAGTCCGCTGATGCATCATGTGAACGACGGAGGAGTGATGCTGACACCTAGTCAGATAGCGGATTTGAAGGCGTTTTTGGAGACTTTGACGGATGAGGAGTTGACAGTTGATAATTGAGAGTTGATAATTGAGAGTTGAGAGTTGATAGGGTTACACGGTTAGGAGGTGAGAAGGTGAGAAGGTTTAGGAAGTTGATGGTTGACAATTGACACTTATATTGTGGAGTGGCATAGAGGAAGCATTTATAAAGAAAATGATTCAAAAAATAATATAAGACATGAAAATTTATACCAAAACTGGAGACAAAGGAGAAACCTCTTTAGTAGGAGGTAAAAGAGTAAAAAAATATGACTCATTGTTGGAGGCATACGGCACTATCGACGAGTTGAACTCGCATATCGGCTTGGTCATCGCTGATGAGCCGGAGCCTTTTCTGACTGACATTCAGCGGATGCTCTTTGTGGTGGGGGGGATGCTGGCCACGGAGACACAGAACTGGGCTAAATACTGGCCCAATGTGGATTTTGCGGTTTTGTTGCAGCAAATCGAGTCGGAAATTGATCGCATGAGTGCGGAGTTGGAGCCGTTCAAGGGCTTTATTCTGCCGCAAGGTTCTATGCTTATTGCGCATATTCACGTGTGCCGTACTGTATGCCGCCGGGCTGAACGTCTGATCGTGAAAATCGCTGATGAAAATGAGGCGTACTCACCTCTTTTGAAGATTGTAAACCGACTTTCCGATTATTTCTTCACATTGGCTCAATTTTGTCACAAGAAAAATAATATTCCTGAAACCTATTGGAAATAATCATAAAACAAATTACCATGAAAACAAATGCTTTTATTACAAACAGACGATTGCTATGTTGTGTCGTCATGATTTTTTCGCTGCTCTTTTTGTCCTGTCAAAAGGAGAAAGAGCAACCAGCTACACCATCTCATGCATCATCGGGAGGCCAAACAGAGCCTGGACCAGGAGATGTAATACACAATGCTGTGGTGGATGTAGATGGGCATTCCTATGATGCGGTAATGATAGGCAACAAATTTTGGATGATTCAGAATCTGAAGACGACGCGTTACTCGGATGGGGAAGAGATACCGATGGGTGTTCCTGATGAGGACAGAACAACTACAGAGCCATTAAGGTTTGTCCCTAATGGAAACGGGGCCTACGTCGAACAATATGGATACCTGTATAATTGGTATGCTGTGATGCATGGAGCCAACAGTAGTTCGAGTAATCCTAGTAAAGTACAGGGTATATGTCCACATGGCTGGCATGTGCCAAGCAGGGCGGAGTGGGAACAACTGACTTCCTTCATTGGAATGCAAAGTGAGTATCAGTGTAATAATGATAGGTATAATGTCGCCAAGTCGATGGCTTCAACTTCAGGATGGAAGGAAGCGAGTAAAACATGTGCAGTAGGAAATAATCAGTACAACAATAATGCTACTCATTTTTCCGCTTATCCGACTGGTCTCGGGGATATTTCTGTGAACAATAATTTTACGAAAGATGCCTATTTCTGGACCTGCACGCAATCGGCAATTCCGGGTTGGGAAATATATGCGTATGACTTTGAGTTAGACTATTATAGTGCCACCACGTATATATATGCCCCTTACAAAGGTAATGCCATGGCGGTACGTTGTGTTCGTGATTAAGGGGCTCTTGGTCTCGCAAAATGTCTTCCGATAATTTCTTTATTTCAGCCTGTTTTTGTCATATGAAAACGGGCTTTTCTGTAACTCGTTGGAAATAAAGGTGAAAAAATTAAAGTTAAAAGTGCTTATTTTATAAAAAAAGAGTACTTTTGCCGCCACAAAAAAAGGAGGACAGATTATGTATTGGACACTTGAATTAGCCACAAAATTGGAGGACGCTCCGTGGCCGGCAACCAAGAAGGAATTGATTGATTTTGCCCTTCGTTCGGGAGCTCCTATGGAAGTGATTGAAAACCTTAATGAGATAGAGGATGAGGGCGAAATATACGACAATATTGAAGACCTCTGGCCGGACTATCCCACCAAGGATGACTTTTTCTTCCACGAGGATGAATACTAAAAAAAGTGGAGTTTTTACTCCACTTTTTTTATGTCCAAAATCGTGTTTTTAATGCTTGTGTTTCGTCCCATTATTTCAGTACCCAGTAGTTCAATCCTGTGCTTCGTCCGAAATTGTCGGCGACAGCTTCGGTGTCGAATACCCCTATGCAGATGCGCATGTTTTTGGAATTCGGTTTCAGCACCACTTTGGGGTTGTATTGCTCCAGTTTGCGATTTTTGATGTGTTCGCGAACCTCTTTCTCGCTATGGAAACTACCCACAATGACGTAATACTTTCCTTTTTCGTAGTCAATGAAGAATTTCTCTCCACCAGGAAGTTGGTTGACTATAGTTGGTTCAGAAATCTTTTCTTCTTCAATGAATTCTGAACTTTCCATCGTGCTCAGACTGTCGGTTTCCACATTCAGGCTGTCTGTCTCTGTCGTGTCAATATCCACTGTGGAGGGGTTGCCTTGCAGAGTTTCTTCAGTCACCTGCTCCGTGTTTTTGGATCCAAAATACTGCTGATAAAGTTCCGTCAGTTGTTCTCGGAAATAATAGGCGGCGGCAGCCATGAGCGCGGCTATAAGCAGAACAATCAGTATGACCAACCAAGGACGTTTTTTGCGCTTTTGATCGGCAGTTTCTTCCTCCTCTTCATCACTCTCTTCAGCTTCCTCGCTGTCTTCATCGTTTTCAGTTTCCTCCTCAGCAGGAACATCATTTTCCTCTGTGTGAGTGCTGCCTTTTTCAGAGGATGAAACCTCCTCTTCAATGTTTTCAGAAGTTTTTACTGATATTTTTTCAGTTCCGCTTACTGTTTCGTCTTCCGTTCCAACTTCCTCTTCTGCAGGTACTTTCTTACTGTCCAAGGACACAGGTTCCATACCTTCATATTCCACATTCAGCTCGGCGATACGGTCGCACACAAAGCTGATCGCCCCGTGGTCATTCTTGGCAAAAGTGCCGAAATTTCCGAAGCTGACGCTTTTGTTGTGGTCCAAAGCGGTCTTGAGTTGCGCCACCCATTGGTCGATCTGGGTGGTGGCCTCAGTAATCAGCATTCCGCCTTTCTGCGACACAAACATGGTGAAAGCAAAGCCGTTGCCGTCAAAGTCTGGATCGTACACCAACATGTAGCCAGGAGGGGTAATCATGCCGTCCTTGATCTGCGCGGGGGCATACTCCTTCCGAAACAATCCGAGATTGTTGACATATACGCTTTCCTTCTCGCAGAGTGCTTTGACTAAAAAGTTGATTATCATTGTATTAATATGCTAATTATCAATGTGCTAATTTTTTTTAGGGATTAGATTTTAGGTTACAGAATTCAGAATTCAAAATTCAAAATCCATAATCCTGTAATCCTTCTCACCTCCTCACCTTCTCACCCTGTAACCCACTAACACCTCCCCATCATCACTCGTTCCAGGTCCTCCGGCGTATCAATCCCAATCCCTTCGTACACACATTCCGCCACATGGATGGCATAGCCGTTCTCTATCCAGCGCAGTTGTTCTAATTTCTCGCTCTTCTCCAAGTTGGATTCCGGCAGTTGGATAAGTCGCTGCAAGGTGCTGTAACGATAGCCGTAGATGCCGATGTGCTTGAAATATTTTGGTGTAAATTGCTCTGGATTACGAAGATAGGGAATCGTGTGGCGGCTGAAATAAATGGCTCTGTGGTTTTTGTCGAAGACTACTTTCACCTTGTTGGGGTCATTTACTTCTTCGGGTCTGGTGATAAGCGAGGTGAGCGTGGCGATTTGTACGGAGGGGTTTTCAAACAGCTTAATGAGCAAGTTGATGACCTCGCCGGTGATGAAGGGCTCGTCGCCTTGTACATTGATGACTATGTCGTCGCCTTGCAGTTGGAGTCGTCGGGCGGCCTCTCCGCAGCGGTCGGTGCCGGAAGGCAGGGTGGGGGAGGTCATTACGGCCTTTCCTCCGAAACCTGCGACACAGTCGGCGATGCGCTCATCGTCGGTGGCCACGCACACATGGTCTGCCTTCGAAGTGCAGGCTGCCTCATACACGTGCTGTATCATGGGCTTGCCATTAATCAGGGCCAGCGGTTTGCCGGGAAAACGGGTTGAGGCGTAACGGGCGGGGATGATGATATGGACAGCCATCGCTTACTTGAAAAGGCCGAACAGCTCGGCGTTGATTTTCTCGATAACCACACCAAAATCTTCCGGTCGCTCGGCGAACTTGATGGTGTTCACGTCAATGACCAGCAGTTTGCCGGGATAATTGCTGATCCACTTCTCGTATTTTTCGTTCAGGTGCTGCAGGTAGTCGATACGGATGGTGTTCTCGTAATCACGACCACGCTTGTTGATTTGCGCCACCAGCGTGGGAATGTCGGCTTTCAGGTAAATCAGCAGGTCGGGATATTCCAGAAACTGTGCCATCAGTTCGAACAGAGAGGTGTAGTTCTCGAAGTCGCGTGTTGGCATCAACTGCATGTCGTGCAGGTTGGGGGCGAAAATATAGGCGTCTTCATAAATAGTACGGTCCTGGATCACATCTTTCTTCTTTTTGCGCAATTCAATGACCTGTCTGAAACGGCTGTTGAGAAAATAAACCTGAATGTTGAACGACCAGCGCTGCATGTCTTCATAAAAGCTGGCCAGATAGGGGTTGTTTTCCACACTCTCGTACATGGGTTCCCATCCGAAATGCTTGGCTAACATGCCAGTAAGGGTGGTCTTCCCTGATCCTATGTTTCCTGCTACGGCTATATGCATGGTGATATGTTTATAGATTAAAATGCAAAGATAATAAAAAAGGTGTTTGAAATGTTACTTCGATTTTTTCTTCTTGATATTTTTCACTTCTTTTCGCTCCTTCTTGATCTGCTTGTCATAGTTGGCCACGTCAATTACAGCTTTGGAAGTGGCATTCAGCAGGGGAGTGGTGGATAGCTTCTGTCCCACAGCGCGCTGCAGCCAGAGGTCGGGAGTGAGGTGTCCCATGGCGAAGATGCGTTCCACCTCGGGGCCGATTTTCTTTCCTTTTAGGTATTGTTCCAATTGGAAATCCACAAGGTGTCCGATAGGATAAGCCGACACATAGAGCGGGTCAACGATGATGTGTGAGTAGCAAGCCAGGATGACTTGGTCTTTTTCTTTGAAAATGGGGGCGTAGTACAGATTCCAAACCTCTTTGGCGATATTCAGCACGGCATTGCGCAATTGCTCAGCGTTGGCTTTGGGATGAGCGTACATCCACTGCCAGGTTTTGATGTCAACCAGTGAAACACCCATGATTTCGTAGCAGTTCCAGAAAATATCCAAGGTATTCAGGTCTTCGTTGATCGTGTCGTTGTTGGTCAGTCCCAATAACTCCAGATCGCGGTTCTGGAAAGTGAAAGCCAACGCTTCGGTGAAGCCGGTGTTGGGAACGCCGCGCATGAAATAATTGTCCACCTCATGCAGTGAAATGGTCTGCTCCACATTGTGGCCGAACTCATGAATGCCGATATTGTAGCCTTTGTAGTCCATGCCGTTTTCCCCGATGCGAGTTCTCAACATGGAATTGTCGTCTCTCATCATGGATTCCCATGCGTGGCCGGCACCTACCGACGGGTCAACGGTGACATGGTCGCAGATAAATTTGGCTCTGGGCTTGGTGAAACCTAATTTGACCAGAATGTTGGGCAGGTCGTTGGCAAATGCCTCGGTGTTAGGATATTTGCTCATAGTGATGCTGTCCAGTTTGCGCTGGTCCATGCTGCTCCGGGCTTTGAAGCCGTCGTACCAGATGTCGAAGGGTTGCAGTTTGCGGCCCAAACGTTTGGAGATCAGTTCGGACACTTCTTTTACTTGGGGAGAGGACAGCAGTTCTGTGAAGAGTTTTTCGGCCTGTTCCACAGAGATCTCATACTCGCCTTCGAATTTGCGGGTGATAAAGTTGCCTTCCTCATAATATTCATCAGAAGCCTTGATGGCTTTGAAATTGCGGAGCAGGTGCTCATAACGTTTGTTGTTTTCAGATTTGCCTCTGATTTCCACTCTTTGCACAAAGGTCTGGTTGGTAGAGGGATACCAAATGTATTCGTCTTTGTTGATGACGTCTTCAGCAATGGTCTGGTCGGTAATACGGGTAAGAATATTGTAGATGATGCTTTGCTTGTCGGTACCGCTCACGGGGTCGCTGTAAGCGGCTTTCAGCTCGTCGCGTAGCCCCCAGTGGGTAATCAGTTGCACATCGGGAGTCCAATAACGGATGTTCTTGTCACTCCAAACCATACCCATATAGATGTTGTAGTTGGCAATGTAGTTTTCTGCAGCAGCAGTGGCGGCGCTAATCTGCTGTTCGGCAGATGCGGGTGCGCGGTCGGTGAATACATCGCCTAGGCGTACATAGCCCCATTGGCGGACCGTCCAGTTCTCACCGTTGTTTACTTTCTCGCGGAGCGTGAAATGCGGGAAGTTCATGATGACGATGAAAGCGATCTTGTTGTTGAACATGTCCGTGTTGAAGTGCGCCAGTCCGTTATAGGCTCCGAAGATGTCGTCGATGGGCAGGCTCCCATAGCCTTTGACGTGAGAAGGGCGGAGCAACTCGATGGTGACACGGTTGTTGTGGCCTAGAATGGTTTCGAAATTGGTACACAATCTTTCAAACAATTGGTCTTTTTCTTCCAAATTCAGGCAGAAATTCTTGGTGCAGAATTCCACAAATTCGTCTTGTGAACCGTCAGCGGAGGTCCAAAAAGCGGCAGCCTGGTTCAATCCGCGGTCTATCAGTTTGTCGGAGATGGTGCACCCTTTTCTGAGGATGGCAGCCTTGGCTTTCGAGCAACTGTGCTCTGTGATGTATCTATTTGATGGACTTGCATTTAACATGATGATTGCCGACATAAAAACGGTTAAAAAAACGTAGATTTTTTTCATAAATTTAATTTGACAAATGGTGAATGTAAAGGATAAATTTCAATGATTAATAAGGCCAAAAACAAAATTGCAAAGATAGCAAAAATTTTCTTTTGAAAAAAGTGTACAACGTAATAAAAAAAGTTGTATTTTTGCAACCTCATTTCACGAGAGATGAGCATCGGGGTGTGGCGCAGTTGGCTAGCGCACTTGCATGGGGTGCAAGGGGTCGAAAGT